>Ga0224497_10000254_pt1 | contig 40385 bp, 33 predicted proteins | sample SF_Jul11_sed_USG_4_FD_167970 | JGI IMG/M metagenome (GOLD analysis project Ga0224497, IMG submission 167970) | Sediment microbial communities from San Francisco Bay, California, United States - SF_Jul11_sed_USGS_13 | ecosystem: Environmental > Aquatic > Marine > Sediment | place: USA...
TGCCGGCCCATAGTGGGACTATGGGCCAAGAAAGCGGCGAAATATGGACCGCTTAGACATTTTTGCAGCCGATTCATCCGAAGTCCGACAGGCTCCTAGATCACTATCTCCGCGTAGGATCAATCATGCCCAACCTTTCCCTCCGGCACATCCTGGGAGTGGATGCCGTCTGTGAAGTAGTGGAATTAGGCGAAGGTGTGACCAACCTGCGGAAACAACTTTGGGGCACGATCTTCGCCGATCTTCAGGGGGCTCTAGGAATACGGGCATGACAGATTGAGCTCACTCACAACAAGGAGATGAGGACATGAAACAGCCCATCAGTGACATCGCCTTTACTCCATCTGTGAAAACCGTGCAGGGGCGACTGGGGTCACGACAACACTATGCGCAAATGGAAGAGGGGGATGGATGGTCGGACACCATCACTCCCGACCTGGCGGCCTTTTTATGTGAGCGGGACTCCTTCTATTTTGCCACAGCCAGTGGGGAGGGGAGGCCCTATATTCAGCACCGAGGCGGACCAAAAGGCTTTCTCAACGTGCTGGATTACCGCACGCTTGCTTTCGCCGATTATAAAGGTAATCGGCAATACATCTCATTAGGAAATTTGGCCGAAAATAATCAAGCCTTTTTGTTTCTGATGGATTATGCGACCCAAACCCGAATCAAGATGTGGGGAACCGCAGAGGTCATTGAGGATGATCCCGAACTGCTCAAACAACTCACCGATTCCCGGTACAAGGGAAAGCCGGAACGTGTCATTCGTTTCCATGTGGAGGCCTGGGACGTCAATTGCCGACAGCACATTCCCGTTAAATATGCGCAAGAAGACGTCGAGAGCCTTGTGCGGCCACTTAGGGATCGCTTAGCCGCATTGGAAGCCGAAAATGAGATATTAAAAGGCCATTTGCCCGTGTCTGTGTAAACGGCCGTCAGGGAAAAAGTGTAACAATCAATACTGAAATAGGAGACAAGGAAATGAGAACATCCGTACAATTCAAGGAAACAATGCCTGGATCATTGACAGGTGCTTCTGACCACAGACAGGGTGCTGCAAGAGAAAATCGAACGATGAATCATGAATCTGTAGATTGGGTGGAGAAATTTCGAACTCTTTTTGAAAGCAAGGTCACGGCCTATAGGAACGGGGAGCGTAAGGTGGACGTGATGTTTACAAAAGAAGAGGAAGATTTTCTCCTATCGATCGGGGCCATGCCACAGGAAATTTTTGACTTTGTGGAGGACTGGTGCGATGCCGGAGAACCCGATCCGGAAACCGTGCTCGCCATCACCAAGATTAGACGGGACTATTTTTTCCAGGAAGATCAGGGTAAATTTTCTGAGCATACGATCAGCACGAGTGAGCTGCCTTCTCGCCATGACTCCCTTGCGGGACTGGAATGGTTTCCTCGCATTATCGAGAAGGCCAGAGCCAAACTCCGTGGAGAATTGCCGCCCGATCTTATGTATGGTTGTGGTGGCGATCGTCGGTTTTTGAAAAAGGTTAACGTCAACCCCGTTGAATTTCTTCAAAAAGTGTGGGAAGCGGGTGACGACGTCGATCACATCGTGAAATTTGTGACGGATCGTTTCAAAGCGTAATGTTGCATAAAAGAGTAGGAGGTTGTTGATGCCAAAGATCGTCCGCTTTCATCAAACAGGCGGAGCTGAGGTCCTAAAGCTTGAAGATTTACCCTTGGTCGAACCTGGAAAAGGAGAAGTCCGCATCAAAGTCGAGGCCATCGGGCTTAACCGCGCGGAGATCATGTTCCGGAAGGGACAATATCTTGAAACTCCTCAACTACCTGCCCGATTAGGGTATGAAGCCGCAGGAATCATCGACGCCGTCGGCCCCGACATCCCAGACCTTCGGATAGGCGACCGTGTGAGCACGATCCCGTCTTTTTCCATGGGTCAATATGGCGTTTATGGGGAAAGCGCCATTGTCCCCGCCTACGCCGCCGCGAAATATCCAGATAAGTTATCCGCCATTGAAGGCGCCGCCATTTGGATGCAATACATGACGGCCTTCGGGGCACTCATCCAATACGGCAATATTCAACAAGATGACACGGTTTTGATTACGGCAGCCAGCAGCAGCGTGGGATTGGCGGCCATTCAAATCGTCAAAGCTACCGGAGGAGTCGCTATTGCTACGACTCGTGGCGCAGATAAAAAAGCCTTTCTCCTTGAAGCGGGAGCGGATCATGTGATTGTGACCGATGAAGAAGATCTGGTGAAAAGAGGGATGGCTCTTACCTCAGGGAAAGGGGTCCGGGTGGTGTTCGACCCGGTGGCGGGACCTTTACTGGAACAACTCGCCGCCGTCACCGCACCCGGCGGTATCATCTTTGAATATGGGGCATTGGCTCCACACCCGACCCCATTCCCCTTGTTCCCCGCACTGTCAAAAGGTTTAACCATACGAGGCTATACGCTGTTTGAGATCGTCAAAAACCCGGAAATGCTGAAGCGAGGGAAAGGTTATATTTACCAAGGCTTAGAATCCGGCTCTTTAAAACCAATCATTGATCGAACGTTCCCTTTGGCGGAAATTGCGGAAGCTCATCGCTATATGGTGTCCAACCAACAAAAAGGCAAAATTGTCGTGACGGTGTAGGTGGGAATCACACTGGCAGGTTAATCGGAGCCTACAAAGATGGAAGCATTGTGGGCAGCCCCTCAGCCATCTGACGTTGCTCGGCTGAACGAAGGCGGATTTTAAAGATCACCCGACGGCTCTTTTCACGATTCACAAAGTTTTCGGCCTCGTATATCAAGTCTTGTCTGCCACGGCCGGAGGCTGAGGTCATGGCTTGGAAGCACTGGTAGGCCGACGGCTCCTGAGCCTCAATGGCCTCTAACCCCTTCACCATCACGGCCAGCGATCGTTCCTGGCTTAATTTCAAGTTATAGACATCGTCGCCGCGATCGTCGGTGTGGCCTTGGATTGCGAGGGAATCGATCTTGTCGCGCAAGGGCCCGCATAAGACTGCCGCATAGAACGGCATAGCTTCCTGTAAAAACCGAACGGCGTCAGGGGAAAGCATGCTTTCGCCAAACTCAAAGGTGAGTTTATTATCGGGGACGACGATCAGAAGCGTGAGTGGATCTTGAGGATCGGAATCGAGCGAAAGCCCTAATCGCTCCAGATGGTCCCGGAGGGCTGCCTGCACATTCTCTTTGTGCTCTTGTAATTGCGATTGGGCTTCGGAGGAGGTCTGAGTGATGAAAGCCGCAAAGAGCAGAATGAAGATCATGGCCAGTGAGGTCATGAGATCGATGACTCCACCTGTGGTGGGAGAACTGGTGTTATCCGGATCCGTCGGGGAACTCATCCCGTCCGCCGGTGTTTGGCTAGCCCCGGCCGTTTTGGCCAGGAGCTGATTTTATCGAAAAAACTGATCATGGAAGAACCCCGGGAGTAGCCAGATGTTTTCCAGAGGGGTGGGCGGTCTTCGAACGATGTTTCCGTTTGCACGGGATGAGGCCGGGTATCCTTGAGTAATTTAGTGAGGTCATGAATGGCGCCGGTCAATTCGTTCAGGGGGCCATGAAGCCGGTCGGTGATGACGCGTGGAAGTTCCGTCAACGTTCGTCGGGATTCGGCATGTTGCTCCTGCTGCAATGTCGTCAGGGACTGAATCGCCGCCGTCAAATTGGCCGTAGGACCGGCAAGCCCGTTCGTCCCCCATCCAACAAGATGTTCGGGGCTTTCCTCGCCTGAGGACGAGTGGTCTCTCGGGGATTGGCCTTGCATGGCTGTGAGCTGCTCTAACATTTGTTCCATGGTTTTTCGAGGAAAGAGTTGATCGATGAGACCGAGGAACGTGTGATGGGCGTTCATCAGTCGGGCAACCAGCGGTTTTTCAATGAACGTGAAGACATTGGCCACGATGAGCCCGATGATTGACGTCAGGAATTTTCCAGCCAACCCGTTAATCAGGCCCTGAATTCCCACAATCTCACTTCCTTCAGCATGAAGCTTGCCAAGGCCGATAAACAAAGCGAGAAAGGTCAGCAGTAACCCGAGGCCGGTGACGAGTGAAGGAAATTGCCGATAGAACCCGAGATTCACGTGTTTGGCGATGAGGGCTTCTTGAGTGAACACCTCTGCGGCGCCCCTCGTGCTGAATATGCGTGGGTCCACAAACCAAGGCACCTGTTCCAGAATCAGTGTCATTCGGTATTGCGCCCATGGGCCGCGAAAGATGGGTTCCTGTTGCATGCCAGAATCGAGGGTTTGGATGTCGTCACTGTCAAGCCGCATCGAAGAGGATGCAGCCCGGGCAGCGTGGGTTGGGAACGCCTTAGCAGGGTGATGCGTAAAACGATCGCGATCGATTTCCCTTCGCTCGTTGGCCAGAGCGTGTAACATTGGGCGTACTCGATCGAACGCCCGTCGAACTGAAGCCGTCTCCTTTCGCACCTTGAGGATGTGCCATAGAAATAAACACACAATCCCAGCCGACCCTAGCCAACTCAGCATGGGGCTGTGCGGCCCTCCCAGGAAGGTCACGTCACGGCTCAAAAACTCCCACAGACCAAAAGTAGTGGTCATCTTGTCCTCAGCGTCTCCATATTGCCCACGGCTTATGCATGGCAGATTTGTTGATAGTCCAAACCGTATACAGCATTCTCAAGTTTCGTGCCGTCATCCAAACAAGTAGAAACGCATAAAATAAGAGAAATTTTGTGAATGGATGAAAAGCTTACGAGGGGCGCTGGGCAAAGAGTGCCTCCTGCATCGGCAAGTTGGTCCTCAATAAAAACAAAAATTGTTTGAGAGATGTTGTGAGATGCAGGGTGAAAAAAGGGTTGGGGATAGAGGCGGATGAAGAAGCCACGGCCAAACCACTTGTCCCCAATTCGTCTTTCGAAGAGAACAGACCCTTAGAATCCTATCGTGATCTGACCGGCAGCAAAATGATGGCTGACCTGTCGATTATCGTTGTCGTCCAGGGCAAACCCTTTTTTATATTTGCCGTATAGATATTCCAACGATACCGTCAACCTTTCCAGGGGAGCCCAGGTGGTCCCGATACCATACTGCCAGGCAGGTTCTCCGCTTAATTCTTCGCTATGCTCAAGCCGAACCGCAAATTGCAAACTGTGTATGGGAAAATAGGCTAGCTCGGTATTAAAGGAAAAAGGTTTATTTTCATTCTCTGGCAATTCCTTAAATGTTCGTGTGGCCTGCAGGACTTCGGCTGTGAATTCAAAGGGTGTTATTCCAAAGAGGGCATAGGCCTCCCAAGCCGGGACCCGTCGCCGATAGATTCTCTTAAAATCCTCTAGGATATTGTCATCACTCTCAGCAAGGTCAGAGAGATAGCCTACACCGATGCGAACAGATTCATCCTTTGAGACATACTCAAGATTGACGCCCCAATCCAGCTCATTATGGTTTTTGTGTTTGTCCGCTCTGCTGTTGAATATGTAACTGGCGATTTCTAGCGAATCAAAAAATGTGTAGTCCACGACCAGCGCAGCGGCCCTGGTTTGGCCGACTTCCAGCAAAGGGCCGGTGACAAAGTGGCTGTAATAGGCGCCGAACGGGACATACAGCCAGCCAATTTTGGCCCCAACCTCGTCAAGGTTGACTCCAATGAGTCCCTCGTCCAGTTCCTGAAAGTGCCGATTTCCACTTTCATCAATGGCAAAGAGGACTTCCGCTTCCAACCAGTCGTGATAGTTCACCTCGAATCCGACCTCCAGGGATAACTGCGGGTTGTCCCGGGTAAATAGATCTTTCGTTCCATAAAAATTATTGTGTTGGATTTCCTGCCCCAAATCAGCTACCCCTCCGATTCTCAACCAATCCGTGACCTGAGTTCCCAGGCCGGCATCTCTCCGTTCTTCAGGACTCCGATAGATTCTCACCTGGTCGGGCTTGGTGGTTTTGGGAATGGAGGAAGTGGCATCTGCGGCTATTCCTTCGTGAGGAAAGAGTAACAGAGCCACAAGCAGGCCACCGATACTCCCTACCGCGACTCGTGTTTTGGAAGTCATGTGGAAGAGTTCCATCGTGTCTTTATTGGAGGGGGGTCTTGGAGCCAAATCGTGCAGGAATGGAGCAGTCTGGGCAATGTCATTACCGTCAGTTCACCATATGGTAATGTCGTAATCGGAAATTTATACGATACAATTCTTTTCTATTCATTGGATGATTGCTCCGATTGTCATGCAGAGTGGAGTGAGAGAAAAACCTTGACAGCATCTAAGCCTCTCCATGCAAAATATTCCCATCTAACAGTTTTGGTGCACCCTAAGAGGCTCCATGAAAATACTCTTAATTGAAGACGATCAGATTATTGCCGATTTTATACAGAGAGGCATGAAAGAGGCCGGACATGGCATTGATCATTTTGAAGATGGGCGTACGGGCCTCCAGGCGGCCTTACAGGACAACTATGATGTGGCAATTCTGGATCTCATGCTCCCTCATCTCGATGGCCTTTCTATCATAGATCGGTTACGGGAGCGCAAGAAAAACGTGCCGATTATTATTTTGAGTGCGAAACGAACGGTGGATGATCGCATTCAAGGTCTTCGGCATGGCGGGGACGATTATTTAACTAAGCCATTTTCCTTTAGTGAGTTGCAGGCAAGAGTCGAATCCCTCCTGCGGAGAGCACAAAATATTGCCGAACCAACGAGCCTGACATTCCATAACTTGTCCATGGATCTCCTAGCCCGCACGGTGACGCGGGCAGGGAAAAAAATTGAACTTCAGCCAAAGGAGTTTGCGCTCTTGGAGTATTTGGTGCGGCACGCAGGACATGTGGTGTCGAAAACCATGATTATGGAACGTGTGTGGGATTACAATTTCGATCCCGGCACGAATGTGGTCGAGGCCAGAATCAGCAAATTGCGCGAAAAGGTCGATAAGGATTTTGACCTTCCCTTGATTCAGACCATCAGAGGGTTGGGCTACGTGTTCAAAAAGCCTCATGATTAAACTTCCCAATACACTCAGCTTTCGGCTGACACTGTGGTATGCCTCAGCGTTTTTAGTGTGTTTCGTGGCGGCCCTCGTCATCTTGTATGTGTCAACTCAATCCATCTTGAACGGGCGCTTGGATACGGACCTAAAAGAAGACATCGCGGATTTCCAAGAATTCTACGAAGAAGGCAATCTGAAACACGTGATTCAGGAAATAGAACGGGAGATGGCTTCCAGTGAGGACAGTGAAATATTTTTTCGGCTGTTCACGGGAGATGGCCATGCACTCTTCAGTTCAGAATTTTCTTACTGGAAGGAGATTGATGCAGGAAGGGCACCTCTTGCCCGACCCCCGTCTCAGCCTATGTTGGAAACGAGAACCATTTCCAGTCAGGACTATCCGGTTCGAATTGTGACGGGCCAGATCGGTCCTGATGTGGTGCTTCAAATCGGAGAATCGCAAGGAAAAATTCATGAAATTATGCAGGTATTTGTGGTGGTGCTCGGGGCAATCATAGCCTTAGGTATTCCTCTGGCGTGTGGTGTGGGCTGGCTCATTGCTCGTCAAGCGGTGGCCGGTATTGAAGAAGTCGGTCGCGCAGCCAGGGACCTTGGCAAGGGAGAGCTGGATCGTCGAGTGACCTTCACACCCCACGGTGAAGAAATCCAATCGTTGGCAGACACCTTTAATGCCATGGCGGAACGAATTCAACGTTTAATACAAGAAATGCGGGAAATGACAGATAATATTGCCCATGACCTTCGGAGCCCTATTGCCCGGATTCGTGCAATGTCGGAAACGGCCATGGGAGAATCCTTCACGAATGGGGATTATCATAAAATAGCGGGTGCTACCCTAAAGGAATGTGACCGGCTGATGCAGATGATCAATACCACGTTGGATATGGCGGAAATTGAAGCAGGAGCCTCCACTCAGAAAAATGATCGTGTGGATTTTTCCAGGCTTGTGACAGATCTTTGTGAGTTGTTTGAACCTCTGACGGAGGAAAAAGGTATTCAACTATCCCTTTCCCTTGAACCCGACTGTTATCTAGTTGGTCATAAACAGAATCTCCAACGGATGGTGGCAAATCTGCTGGATAATGCCGTGAAATATACCGGGCCAAAAGGAACTGTTCGTGTCACACTCTCACGGCAAAACTCCCATTGTGGACTCGCCATTGCCGATACGGGTGTTGGCATTCCCTCCTCTGATCTTAACCGGGTCTTTGACCGGTTTTTTCGATGCGATCACAGCCGTTCACCCATCAATGGGTGTGGTCTCGGATTAAGTTTTGCCTGGGCCGTGGCCAAGTCTCATGGAGGCGACATTCATGTGACCAGTGAGTTGCATAAAGGCAGTACCTTTTCCGTCGATCTTCCCGTTGAACACGTTCTCCGCTAATACTCTCCACCACCACCTTCAACATTACCAGCTTTTAATCTTTCAAGCAGGTTCCGATCATTTAGGGTCTGTATCTTCTGCCCGAAGAATCAATGGGCGACCCTCTCACCTTGTATTGAGGATAACTATTATGATCGGATCACACCCACAACCCCAACGTTCCCTTTTCCCGAGAGCTTGGTGGTCATCAACAAGCCCAGCGCGGTCATCGACATCTTGGAAGGTCTATCTCTGGATGATTCCCTGTCTGGCGGCCTTGGTGGTCATCTTACCTGGATTTTCAGTCTTGGCCTCTGACCGACATGATGATGAAGGCGAAGAAGAAGAATTTACCCGTGAACATCATGGGCCGAGAATTTGCTCCAATACGGCCCATGCCACGTTCAATGCATGCGGTCATGACATCAAAGACAATTTTTGGATTGCCTATGGCAAATGCATCAATAATGAAAGTAAACGGGATACTCGGGGCTGTATTCGAGAAGCGAAAGCCGATCTGCGAGAGGCACGATCGTTGTGTCGACAACAAAAAAGAGCACGACTCAATATTTGTGAAGCGGTAGGAGAAGAAGCCTATGCACCCGACATCGATCCCAGTCAGTTTTTAAGTCCTGAGGCCGCTGCCGCCGCCCCCAATCCCTATTTCCCCTTGGTCCCCGGGCTTGTCCGTATTCTCAAGTCGGGGGATGAGACCATTACCGTCACCGTGACGAACGAAACGAAAGAAATCCTTGGTGTCACCTGCATCGTTGTTCGTGACGTGGTTGAGGAAAACGGGGAGATCATCGAAGATACCGACGATTGGTACACTCAGGACATGTTTGGAAATGTCTGGTATTTTGGGGAAATCTCGAAAAATTATGAAGATGGGGACCTTGCGAATTTAGACGGGTCCTGGAAGGGCGGGGTTGACGACGCCCAACCGGGAATCATTATGAAGGCCAAACCGGAAGTGGGAGACATCTATCGCCAAGAATTTGCTTTGGGAGAAGCCGAAGATATGGCGGAGGTCATTTCCACGACGGAAACGGCAGAAACAGTCCCCGCAGCCACTTGTATAAATACGTGTGTCGTGACACGTGATTTTCTCCCAATTGAACCCGGCCATGTGGAGAAAAAGTTCTTTGCCCCGGGAATTGGGAATATTTTGTCGATTAATCTGGATACTGGAAAACGGGAAGAGCTCATTCAAGTCATTCAACCCTGATCATCTGAAACAACCAGGTGCTTCATATTGTATGAAGCACCTGGTGCCTTATTCGAAATTTCTTTTGGGGGGATTCTCTCTGGGTCTCATGGAAAAATTCATGTAGGTTTGATCAGATGGATTTCGAAATGCAAGTCCAGCGATATCGGTAATTGGAGAACCCTGTAACCAAGAGAGCGTGATGAAATTGAAGGCCTGGCCGGCATCTCGGCCAGGCCTTTTTCGTTTGTGTATATCATGGGTTTGGCGCAACGTGAAGCCATGAAATTATGCAAAATGGCCAAAGGAAAACGTGCACCTTCAAGAGATTGAAGTAATTCACAGAATGTTCTATGGTTGGGGTCATAAAAGGCTTCCCCTTTCCACCTGGTGCGAGTGACTTTCCACCTCTTTCTTTTCCCTCTGGCTCCATTTTCATGGGGTCAGGAGATATGACTTATCATGGGTCCCCGATTTATTTTTGAAGATTCGCAAAGGGGTTACACTTTAATCATATCTATTCGCCCTGGGTAGGTAACCGGGTTCCCGAATGTGGAAAAGGAGGGTGCCATGGCTCCACCGTCTACAATTCTCATCGTCGATGATGATCCGGATATTGTGAAATTTTTGAAGGACTTTTTGGAGTCAAAGCAGTACATCATTCTTTCAGCCTATTCAGGGGAGCAAGGTTTGAACTATGTCCATACCGAGCAACCGGACCTGGTGCTGCTGGATGTGGTGATGCCGGGCATGAGCGGGTATGACGTCTGTCGTCAAATTCGGATACATCCGCTTACGACCCTGCTGCCGGTGGTGATGATGACGGGAATTCATCCAGAGGAGCGAATTAAGGGGATCCAGGTCGGCGCTGATGAATTTTTGACTAAACCCATTAATAGAGAGGAGCTGTTTGCGCGCGTTCGCTCATTGCTAAGGATTAAAGAGCTGCATGATGTGGTTCAGGCGCAAGCCACTCAACTGGCGAAGTGGAATAAAGAACTCAAGGTCAAGTTGGAACATGAGGCCAAGTTGGCCGAGGTCACACGCATGTTGGGAGACATCGGGCATGAGGTGAAAAACTCGCTCATGCCCGTGTTAAGTGGGGTTGAGCTGTTGCAGGAGGAGCTTGATGAACTGTTCCACTGTCTGCCTGCGCCCGTCATGGAAAAGGCCGGAGCCAGCCAAAAGATGTGCCGGGAAATCATTGAGATGGTGACGCGGAGTGCGCAACGTATCCAAGATCAGGTGAGGGAAATCGCCGACTGCGTGAAAGGATTAACATCGCCCCTTCAGCTTGCTCCCTGTCATCTGGCCAAGGTGGTGGAAACGGTCTTTAAAACGTTGCAGGTGTTGGCTGATAAAAAAGGTGTCAGGCTGCAGACCGTGGACTTGGAGTCTCTGCCTCAGATTCAGGCCGATGAAGGACGCTTATTCAAGGTATTTTACAATCTGGTGAATAATGCCATGGCGGAAATGTTACAGGGAGGAACCGTGACGATACGCGGCGCTGAAGACCTTTTGCAAACCGGTCTGAAGGTCGATGTCATCGATAACGGGCGAGGGATGCCCGAGGAAGTTCGTCAGAGTCTCTTTTCCGAAAGGGTCATCAGCCGGAAAGCTGGAGGCACCGGCCTAGGAACTAAAATTGTGAAAGATGTGGTGGATGTCCATGGAGGCCACATATCAGTAGACAGTGAAGTAGGAGTGGGCACCACGTTCCACCTTTCATTTCCCTATTCGCCGCCGACAAGGTAAAGGCAAACAATATAATGGGAACCTCTAAAAACCCCTGGTTGGGGCCGCATTCCTTGTGGTCTCTCATGAGGAGATTCCCGGAAGTCGTTTGAAGAGGCGGGTGAGTTGGGATCTAGGCGGGTATTCCCGGCTGGTGCAGGCTGATCCCCATTTCTTATGCCTCTTGAGGCTTCCATGGCGCTGAGAGTACCCCCAACCGTTGGAAATTATACGTGAGATTCTTCCTCCCAATCTTGAGGCTAGCCTGAACCAGCCAGACTGTTCGAATCAACTTGCCGCCCATCGCGGTAACCTGATGGCCGAAGACATGTTCGACGTGCGCTCGAATGCGAGATCGGCACCGGTTGTGAGTATGCTGTTGAACAGTCGGAGCTTTCCCTCCGGGAACCCTGGTGGAGCAGAATGATGGATGTATGGCCATCGTCTCTTGGAACAATAATGCCTAGGAGTCGAAGTTTCTGTGCTGCACGACATGCCCTGGTTATGTTGAAATGACGAGATGCTTACTAAGACTGTCCAAGAACCCCAACTTGAACATCACATGGACCTCCCCCCAGCAACCTGAGGGGTACCCTGCGCTGCTTATATGAACCTCTGCATCTCCAAGAGGTCCCCGAATTTTGGCAAATGTGAGCCTTCGATGGGTGCATGTTCCTGTCTGCCATCCATCGGTCACCATGGCCCGCCATCGTTCCCGTTGCCAATCCCTTAAGTCGGCCCTTAGGCATTAACGTCCAGGGAATCACACCCTGTATCCTGCCTTCAGTTTTCTTGAACTCTAAGGGGTTTTTCCCTCTCTTAAGTTTTTTGAAACGGGCAAGCAGCGAAAACCCCCACGAAATGCAGAAAAGTGTCCCCTGGTTTGAACCTGAAACTAAAAGGATTACAATGGATCCATTCCGCCTGCCAAGGCCCTCTGTCTGTGGAAGTCATTTTTTGGGATGAAAGGGGAAACATGGAGACTGCAGGAGCCAATCTCCCGACCATTCTCGTCGTGGATGACGAGTCAGACATCACCTTGGCCCTCGGCGATTTATTGGGACACGAAGGCTATCAGGTAGAAGCCGTCGAGACCGGAAGCGAAGCCTTACGTCGTGTGTCCTCTACTCACCCCTATAGTGCCGTCATTCTGGATTTAGGGCTTCCTGACCTTGATGGATTGATCGTCCTTCAACGTCTGCATACACAGGATGAAACCCTTCCCGTGATCATTCTCACCGCGCATGGCGACCAAAAGGAAAAAATCGCCACCCTGCAACATCATGCGTTTGCCCATCTGATTAAACCTTACGACAAACAAGAGGTTATCGAGATGGTGCACCGCGCGGTGGCGGTCAACCATCTGACGCTGAAGGCCACTCAGGTGGAACAGGCGCTCACCTCGAGTGAGACCCAGCGTCAACTTGAACAGCAACGTACCCAAGTGCTTCTTTCCGAAAGTGAACAGCGTCTCCACCTGGCCTTGAAGGCCGGCAGGATGGGGATTTGGGACTGGCATATCCCAACCAATTACATCATTTGGTCCGATGAAGTTGCCGGGCTCTTTGGGTTAGCTCCAGGGGCTTTTGATGGGACATATCGCGCGTATGTAAACTGCATTCATCCTGAGGATCGGTCGATGCTGGAGGAAGCCGCTCAAAGAACGTTGGAGAATGAGGCGCCTTTCGAAATCGAGCATCGAGTCGTGTGGCCCACCGGAGAGGTACGGTGGGTAGCGTGCAAGGGGCAGGTTGTCAAAGATCAGGAAGGTCGCCCGCAACGCATGCTCGGCACCGTTCAGGATATCAGCACTCGAAAACAGGCAGAGATCCAATTGCAGGACAGTGAAATGTTTTTGACCTCCATTGTGGAAAACCTTCCGCATATGATTTTCGTCAAGGACGCCAAAGATCTTCGCTTTCTCCGCTTCAATAAAGCCGGAGAGGATCTCCTTGGTTACTCACGAAATACCTTGATCGGGAAAACGGATTATGACTTTTTCCCCAAATCGGAAGCGGACTTTTATATCACGAAGGATCGAGAAGTCTTGTTAGGTAAAACCTTGATTGATATCCCGGAGGAAGTTATTCACACGAAGTCTCAAGGGACAAGATACCTGCATACTAAAAAAATCCCGATCTTAGATGAACAGGGAAATCCTCAATATCTTTTAGGAATTTCAGAAGACATTACAGAACGGAAACAGGCCGATTGGGGACTGGTGGAGCGAAACTGCATGCTAGAATTGGACGTTGAGGTGGCAACCGTCATCAACCAGAAGGAAACAATCCCGGAGCTTCTTCAGGGCTGTACTGAAGCTCTGGTACGGCATCTTGATGCAGCGTTTGCGCGTATTTGGTGCCTTGATGAAGCAAAACAGGTACTAAACCTGTGCGCCAGCTCTGGGCTTTATACCCATCTAGACGGGCCGCACAGCCGTGTACCAATTGGAAAATACAAAATTGGCCTCATCGCCGCCGAGCGAAAACCAATACTGACCAATACGGTCAAGGGGGATGCACGCGTGCATGACCAGGAGTGGGCCAAGCGAGAGGGCATGGTGGCTTTCGCTGGCTACCCATTGCTAAGCAATCAGGAGGTGCTAGGGGTGATGGGGTTATTTGCTCGGCACCCTTTGACGGAGTTCACGCTCAAAAGTTTGGGGATGGTGGCGGACCGTATTACCGTAGCCCTTGAACGCCAGGTGGCAAAAGATGAAAAGAATAAACTTACACTGTTCAAACAGCGCCTTCTGGCATCAGTGGGAGAAGGAATCTACGGCCTAGATCTTGACGGAAATACAACATTTGTCAATCCAGCGGTACTGCAAATGACCGGGTATGAAGAAGACGAACTGCTTGGTCAATCCCAGTATGCGATTCTCCATCACTCAAAACCCGATGGTTCACCCTATCCCCCGGAAGAGTGCCTTATCTATGCCGCCTTAAGGGATGGCTCCGTTTATCATATCGACACGGAAGTGTTTTGGCGAAAGGATGGGTCGAGTTTCCCAGTCGAGTATGTAAGTACGCCTATCCGAAATGATCAGGGTAAACTGGAAGGGGCCGTCGTAACTTTTCAAGATATCACCGACCGCAAGCAAGCAGAAAAAGTTCTTCAAGAGAGCGAAGAGCGTTTTAGATTTCTGAATGAAGCGATTCCACAGCAGGTTTGGACTGCCCTGCCTGATGGTTCCCTGGATTATGTCAATCAACGGGTCGTCGAATACTTTGGCTGTCCCTTTGAGGAGATGATCGGTCAGGGGTGGCAGCGGTTCCTGCATCCGGATGATTTGCCTGGATGTCTGAAATCCTGGGCCAAGGCCTGCGAAACCAACCAACCGTATGAAATTGAATTTCGACTCCTGCGGGGAACAGATCATTCCTATCGCTGGCATTTAGGGCGGGCTCTCCCTATTTTCGATCAAGAGGGGCAGGTGGTGAAATGGTTTGGGACCAATACCGATATCACCCAATTGAAACAGTTGGAAGATCAGGTTCGCCAATCTCAAAAAATGGAGGCGATTGGGACCTTGGCCGGCGGGATCGCCCATGATTTCAATAACATTCTGATGGCGATCATTGGCTATGCGGAACTTGCCAAGCTCAATGCCAGGGAAAATACAGGGGCTCAAAAGAATCTTGATGAGGTGTTAGTCGCAGGGCAGCGTGCTAAGGAATTGGTCCAACAAATTTTGACGTTTAGTCGGCAAACGGAGCAGGAACGGCAGCCGCTTGAACTCCAAGTGGTGGTCAAAGAAGTCTGCAAATTCCTCCGTGCCTCCTTACCGGCGACTATCGACATGCGGCAAAATTTTACGGAGACACCCACGATCATTTTAGGAGATCCTATCCAAATGCACCAAGTGGTGATGAACCTCTGTGCGAATGCCGAACATGCCATGCGAAAAAGCGGAGGTCTTCTTGAATTGAAGTTGGAGCATGTGACGGGTGAACCTGATGGAATAGGAACACATCCTGATCTGAAGGGAGGTTCCTATGTATGCCTGACCGTTCGAGATACTGGAGTGGGCATGACTCCAGAGGTGGCCCAACGCATTTTTGATCCATTCTATACCACCAAGGGGATCGGTGAAGGGACGGGAATGGGCTTAGCCGTTGTCCATGGAATCGTCATCAGTCATGGCGGTGTTATTCACGTGGAGAGTAAACCTGGACAGGGAACAACCTTTAGCATTTACTTCCCGGAGATGGAGGCAAGGAGTAATCAGGGGGAAGATATTCCATTACAACAAGAAATTTTCATGGGCCGAGGGCATATTCTTTTTGTGGAGGATGAGGAGCCCCTCGCAAGGCTGGGGGAGGGGGCCATGAGGGCATTGGGGTATGAGGTCATGGTGTGCACGAGCAGCGTTGAAGCGCTGGAAGTCTTTCGTGCTGATCCCTTTCGCTTTGATGCGGTCATGACTGATCAAACAATGCCTAACATGACCGGTGAAGCGCTTGCCCGTGAATTGCTACAGCTCCGACCCGACCTGCCCATTATTCTTTGTACGGGTTTTAGTCACAGTATGACCCCGGAAAAGGCCAAGGCCATGGGAATTCGTGCTTTTCTTTTTAAGCCTTTGTTGATCAAGGACTTAGCGCGGACTCTTCGTGAGGTCCTTCATTTATGACCTCTGAAAAAGACCTTGGTGACCATGCTTTCAGAATGGTCACCCACCAAAATGTGAGCAGTGGTAGTGTGCCTATCGTGCTCGAGATGACAGGAAGTTCCCCACAAGCCTCCCTGTGGTCGAGTAGTTCAGAATGTGGGTGGCTTGGCCACCCGGCAATCCAGTGTGTGTGGCTTAGAGGGATGCTACGGCGTCACGGATTAACTGGGTCGCTACCATATGGGGGTCCTCCCCGTTGGTTGTCCATGTTTCGATCATGGATGGGGTAATGTGTAGGCTTTGACCAAAGGTGAGGGTGATGGGATGAAGGTGAGGTGTCTTGGCATCTGGGGGCCAGACCTCAAAACTTCCTTCGATTTTGACCGGGATGATCGGGACGTTCAATTCACAGGCCAGAACACCAAGACCTTTCTTGAAGGGAAGAAGTTGTCCATCAAGGCTTCGTTCACCTTCGGGGAAGATCAGAAGGCTTTTCCCGCTCCGGAGAAGGGCTACTGAGGTTTTGAGGACGGTGGCCAGGGGCGTCTCCGGCCCTACAGGAATCACATGACCCACGCGTGCTATCCATCGACGAAATGGTGAGCGAAAAAAAGGTTCCCAGCCAAGCGTAGAGAGTTCCGTAAACGTCGATCGTGGCACAGTCGCCAAAATTAAAAATGGATCGATAAAACTCAGATGGTTGGCAGCCAGGATAAAGGAGCCATCCCGGGGAAGATGCTCGATGCCTTTGACGGTCAAGGGGAAGGCCATACGGAAGAAAATGTCTGCGATGGCCATCATGATCTGCCCGACGATCTTATTCCCTCTGGAGAGGGGTGCGAGGACCGTTTCCCTCAGAGTCCGGGGGAGTGGGGTTTCAAAGATTTGATGCCAAGAAATTGGGGTTTCTGTGTGTCCGGCAGGAATCTGTTCGAGGGCCATGAGCTTTGTTATGACATCCCGTACCGTGACGACTTCTCCCATGAATGTTTCTGGTACCGGTCCCAACCGGTTTTCGAGGGCTGCTTGAAATTCGACGCGCTTCAGTGAGTCGAACCCCAAGTCAAGATCCAGGTGATCATCCAATCGTAGGGCTCGGTCGGCCGAAACCAGCCCAGCGAGAGTTTCGATAACCACCTGGCCTGTGGTGGTTTGACGAATCTGCTGGTCGGTCTCAGAGGCCTGCTCCGGTGGTAGCTCAACGGCGGTCTGTGTTGATTGAGTCATAGCGAGAACGAGATGCCGCTGGATTTTTCCCAAGCGAGTACGTGGGAGGGGATCCTTGATGAAGGTCACACCGCTGATCCGCTTATACGTGGGAAGGGTCGTGGCGGCGCTGTTGAGCGCATCTTTGATGTAGCTGGCGGAATCATGGATTTTGTGCTCTCGTAAATAGTCAAAATTTGGCACGACCACGGCATGAAGATGTTCGCCCTCCTCACCAGCGCGGGGGAGTCCAAGGATGCAGAGTTCGGCGATTGCGGGATTCTGTTGGTAGGCTTTTTCCAATTCCTCGGGAAGAATGTTTTTCCCTCCAGGTGTGACGATGAGTTCCTTGATCCGCCCGGTGATAAACAGGTATCCGTCTGAATCCAGATAGCCCAGATCTCCGGTGTGAAACCAGCCATCACGAATAGCCTCTGCCGTTTCAGCCGGCGCTTGGTCATATCCCTTCATCACATTGGGTCCTCGTACGATCACTTCTCCAATTCCTGCTTCGTTCGGCGCATCGATTCGCACCTCCACGGTGGCGAGCGGCGGACCGACGGAACCCGGTTTCAGTCGAGACAAGGAACTGAAGGCAATCACGGGCGCGGTTTCAGTGAGCCCGTACCCTTCACGAACCGTAAATCCAAGACAGCCCAAGTCTTTTGAGATTTGTGGATCGAGTTTGGCCCCGCCGCTGCACAGAAGCCGAAGCGAGGAACCAAATCGTCGGTGAACAGGCGCAAAGAGTCGTCGTCCCGGATTCCATCTGGTATGGGTTCTCACAAAATCTGAGAGGCCAAGTAGAAGCGTGATGAGCGAACGTATGAACGCGGGACGTCGACCGAGTTCTTCAAAAATCGACCGACGAATCATGGAAAAAATTTGGGGAACTCCCACGGCGATCGTGATCCCGGTCTCATGAATGCATTGCACCAGATCCGGCCCCTTGAGTGATTGCAAGAAGGTCATTTTTGAACCCAGGAGAATGGGAACGAGGTAGGCGACCATGAAGGGATAGGCGTGGTGCAGAGGCAGCATCACTAAAAAGTTATCTTCCGGGCCCGCTAACTGTTTCCCCATAATGTCTTTAGCGTTGGCCATGAAATTCCGGTGAGTCAGTAACACGCCTTTCGGTTTTTTGGTTGTGCCAGAGGTATAGAGCAACGAAGCCACATCGTCCGGATTCACTCGCAGGTCGACGGGCGGTTTTTGCTGTCCTTGTTCCATGAGATCCTTCATGGACAGGTGGTGAGATTTCGTAGCAGGCTCCATGCTCACCACGGTGATGGTGGCTGGAAGTTCTCGGACCAAGTCCACGGTTTTCGTGCTGACGAAGACGAACCGACTGTTGGAAGTGGTGAGGAAGGACAGCAGTTGCTCTTGGGGCATTTGAATATCCAGTGGGACGGCTGTTGCCCCGACGGTGAGGATGCTGAGATGGGCGATCACCCATTCCGGGCAATTTTCAGCCACGAGGGCGACACGATGCCCCGGACGAAGGCCGTGCTCAACAAGGCTGCTGGCAAGGCCCTGAACGAGCTTCGACACTTCCCTGTAGGTGTGACGTCGATAGCCCTCCCCTTCTTTCATTTGCATGACCACACGATCGGCGGCGATGGCCGAGAGTGCGAAAAACGCCTCAGGAATAGTATCTGGAAGGTTCGTGGGAGCGAGAAGAGGAGCCTGCATTGTATGAGTCTCGTGAAAGGGATACCAAGCAAAGAAACGAAACCAAGTCTACCCGAATGGGATCATTGTTCCAAGATCAGACTTGGGAAAAGGAAACAGTCTAGGTGGGTCGGCCAGGGATTGGCGTAAAGGTAGTGTCAAGGGAAAGTGCATGGCCCAAAAGGTCCGTCCAGATCTTCCTCAAGGAGATGATAGAGAGGACAGCCTATGACGATTTGACATTGGCCTTCGAGAGGTCAGGGATCCCTTGCAGTAGAAGAGGAAACAGAGTCAACACTGCCGGGAGAGCTGTTCGAAGTTCTTCTTGAGTCATGATTAAGCCAAAGATAATCGTGCCGAAGCCGAGTCCCAATGGCCATTTGAGAGATGTCCACGTACTACCGCCTTGTTGAGTCTCTTGTTTTTCGAGCTCATCCCGTTCACCCACGAGTCGAACAAATTCTCGAAAACTGCTATTGAGAAGTCGTAAATCCGGGTCAAAGCGAATCAGTCCTTTTTGATGCAATGGCGCGAGTCCTGGGTGTTCCACATGAATAAATCTTACGGAGGCCTCTTTTTCTGACCATCATAGGTTTCCCAATGCTCCTTAGTTTTGTCACACCATTTCATGTTTTGCTTTTCCCGGAGAGTTCAGGCAAACCCTGAAGAAGGAGAGGCACGAGCGCAATAACGGCAGGAAGGGCTGCGCGAAGTTCTTCTTGTGTCGCAATTAAGAACACCAAAATAGTTCCAAAACCTAGCCCCATGGGCCATTTCAGAGATCCCCAAAGACTACTCTCTTTTTCGGCATCTTTATCGTGTAAAGCATCCCGTTCCCCAACCACACGGACGAATTCCCGAAAGCTGGCATTGAGCAGACGCAAATCGGGCTCAAAACGGATCAGACCTTTTCGGAGCAAGGGTTCTAACCCTGGGTGTTCTACCTGAATAAAACGATCTTTGGTTAAATGAAACAAGGCTAATTGTTCGTCGGTTGTCAGGGATTGCCAAATTTCCTCGTAATAGGCTTTGGCCAATTGAAAGATGGCACGACTTACCGTCGTTTCCGAATGAGGGGTGTCAACTTTTTCCCCTTCTTTGTGAGCAAAGGTTTTATATGTCAATCCCAAATTCATTAGAACAGGCGTCCAGCGGCATTCTTTGTCAATCAGGTCATCCAATATGCCCCCTGGTTTTTGAGAATGTTCCCCATCCTGAGGAGTTCTTGATTCCTGGGGTTTCGCTTGAAAATGCACAATGCCAAAGCTTCCCCAGAGAGAACGCCATCGAGCTTCCTGTAGGTTGAATGCTGATCCTTTCTGTTTAAAAGAAAAAGAAAATGGATCCACATTCGATAGAATGGTTGTGTAAAGATTGACCATAGGAATTGTTTCCTTAAGAATTTTTGGGAGAAAGAAATTTGGTCAGGACTTTTATCATAAGATCTCCAAGTTTGAACGCTTGAGAAGGCTCTTGATCGGGGGGAGATGTCGTATCTGGGGCGTCAGTTGTATGATTGGAACGAGTAAGAAGCCACCCCAAGAATTCTAGTTTTTGGCGATTGATCTCAGGGTCTTTCCATCGTTGTTCAAGATGATCGATCGTGACATGAAGTGAGTGATGGTCTTGAAGGTGCAAGGAAGAAATTTCATTGGATAACGTATTTTTCCATTGTTCCGGAGGATGGGCTTTGAGATCAAAATAGAGAGCACGAACGGGAGCATTCGTTTGTTTTAGATGGATTTTTTGCTCTTTGTTATATTGATGGGCCATGGGCGTTTTGCCTTGTCCCGGAAAGCCAAGAATCAATCGATTAAAAGATGGAGAAGCCTGGCTGGTAGGGCCAAATAGGTTTTGGGTAGGAATCTTGTGTGGAATTGGATAGTCAAGAAACACCGTGCGGGTGGCGATAAATTTCGGAATCTTGAAAAGCCAGAGCAAATGAAGTCCTGCAAGAATAAGAAGAAATAGATACATGGGTAGGTTGCCCAATGTGGGTGTATGGAAGTCAGACAAGTTGCCGGTCAAGAACCATGGTCGCAGAGGGAAGGTCGCACTCACCAGGGTGTGGTTCTCCCTAAAAAATGCTGTGACCTGTCCTTTATCCTTTTCCCAGTTGATTGTCCTCTGGTCTGTGGTCTGTGAGGGTGAGGGCCAAGACTCCCCCAAAAACCCCCAAAAAAGTGGTACGTTTTTCAAGAGAGGTAAGAACGGTTGACTCACTACTGCAAACAGCTGATCAAACATTCCCGGCTTATGTGTGTCAGACGTTGGTGGGTTGTCACATTCGGTCCATGTGGTTTTAAGGAAAAAATCCGGATAGAAACCATAGGATGGGTCAATATGAGATGACTCGTTTGCCTTTGGGGATGGTGCTTCACAACCTGGCTTGAATACAATCTTTCTAAATGTCTGGGGAGGTGGAAGAATTTCTTGAGATTGCAAAGTCTGTTGTTTTCCTGAACCTTGAAAGGTTTTGAATGTTTCCAGAAGTTGATATTGAGTTAATAAGGTCATTTCTTTGTGGAAAACACTGGTGAAACAACTCAAAGCAGGGATGACCGCAAAGACGATAAAAAAAGACGTGGCCAAATATGCATAACTATTTGGGAATGTGAACAAAGATGCCTTTTTTTGCAAAGGAAATTTCTTCACAAGGAATACACCTCCGAGAAGACATGAGGCAGGGATGAAGACGAGTCCTGTCAGAAGTTGCCAGCCTGGTTGGCCCGACAACAACCAAATGCCGGCAAGTCCTACAAAGAAAACGACCAGATTATTCTTGATGAGATTGACATAATGATGATGGTTGTCGAAGCTGGGCCACATGCAAACGGATTTTCGATGTCCAGGAGTTCGCAGAAGAAGGAACCAAGCTATTCCATAAACAATCAAAGACCAAAGCCCGTAGAGACCTCCAGCTATCAAGAGTCCAAAAAGGTTCACTGATCGAAGGATTTCTTTGTCACGGTAGACCACGAGAGCCCATGGCAGAGGATTTAGGGGTAACGTATAAAAGCTTGTGGATTTTCCCCAATATGATCCATCGGCATGCCCAGCAGTTTTGGCAGCGAAAAGATCTCGTAGTTTCGAATTTTGGTCGGTTTCAACTAAAAAGGCTTCTCGAAGATTTCGTCCTTCTTTGGAGTGGAAAAGTACCTGATGCGTGTCATTGTCGATGACTGCGAAACCAATTCCCGGTGGCAGAACCACATGGTCCATCAGGGAGAGAAACGTAAATTCCATCGCCGCAACCCCAGGATGTTGAGACGTCCCTAGCATGCTTGGCGTAGATATTTGGACAGTATTGACGCCCGTTCCCCCAGGCAGAACGACATGGTCCATGAGGGGGTGGAGTGTAAACTTCATCGTCGCAACCCAATGAACCCATTGCGACGTCTCATCCATGCTTGGCATAGATGCTACGACGGTATTGATGCCTGTCGTCCATGAAATAATCGGTTCAAGAAAAAACTGATAATTAGGAGACGTCTTTTCGCCGGAAATTTGCCAGAGACTATCAGGATTTTCTTTATTTTCTACCACTCTTTTGACATATTCTCTGTCACCTAAAGAGAGATTGGTTGTAATCCCAAGATCTTGTTCATTTGCCCAGTTAATTCGCAGTGATCCATCCTGATCCATCCAAAAAGCCATCAAGAAGTCGGGGTAGCAATTTTGTCTCTCCTTGTCTGGGAGAGTGTTGCACTGACGGTTCATAGGGTTCCCAGGTTTTTCTTGGTCTTCTAACACTTCTAGTAAGACTGGTCGTTGACCGACCTTCTGGTTTTCTGTCTCCTCGCTAATTGTGGTGATATCGTCATAAAGAGATTTACTTTTATTGAAATGATCGAGCGTAAAAAGAATGTCTTTTAACTCCTTGTCCACATTGTTTTTAATCGCTTGAGCAGATTTCTCCATGCGTTCGCGTAATATTGATGTTCCTTCATCATAAATAGCGATATCCAGGATTAATACCGTGAATAGGCCGGTTCCCAAAAAAGCAGCCAAGACTGCTGTAAGAACATGGGACACACGAAGAGGATCTGTCGACCCCATCGTTTTCAAGTAAATAAGAGGAATGGCTAGCACGAGCCCAAGAATCAAAAACATGACACCTAGCAAAAGGCTTGAGGAAATAGCCAAGTAATTATTTTGAAAGGTATCATGATCAATCATTCCCACAAGCCTCCAAGTTGTACCCTTGTTTGTAGGAAGGATCACGGGAAGAGTGAAGACATTGTTTGTTTTACCTGGTACGTCGATGAGGAATTGGTTTGGCGAATTATTCTTACTGAACAATTCTTTTACTTGAGAAGAATCTTGCGGATTGCCAAGTAGACTACCCCAAAATGATGTCGCTGGTGATAGTCGGTCGATAATGGCTTGAAAGTTTGTCCAGGAGAATTCTTGTGATCCTGAATGAAATAAGAGGGGTTGGTTTTTTACCTTGGCTTCAGATGATCCAAAAAGAAAGACTTCATCAAAAATTGGCTCGTTGGTTAAACGTTGAAAAAAATTGCCTAGCTCAATGTCCCCAATGATATGAATGTTTTCTTCCCTATGGTCTAACGTGATAGCAGTCGAATAGGTCAACCGGATAATGGGTGGGGACTGGGAATGGATAACCGATAGCTGAAATTTTTCGGCATCATTTGGTGCTTCTTCTGGGATCGACAGAGTAATTTGTGTTAACCCTTCGGCTCGGCACATTCCGATGAGGTGCCGCTCCAAATCTTGAATAATTTTTGCCTGTTTTTCATCAAGCTTAAAAGTAGAAGTCGCTCGCTGTTTTGGAGGACATGGCCAAGGAGAAATCTTCTTCAAGAGCTCAGAATGGGCGTGATCATTTTTAGGGTGATTTTTATTGGGAGAAAAAAACGGTTGGAACACAACATGACTTCTTTCCATGCTCTCCGTCTCAGCTTGAGGCTCATTGGAAGAAAGATCTGTTCGTAAAAAACGGCTTCTTCCCCCATTCTTCAATTGCGTGTATTTAGTATCGGAATGCAAGCCCTCCAGTATCCCTTTGCCAGAAAATTTAAAAACTTTCTGATAACTTTCAATTTTGAAGGCGATGTCTTGGCTCCACATTTTTAATAATCGAAAATTGCGTTGCACCAAATACTCTTCTTTTTCCGTAATCATGATCCAACCCATTCCCCCCAACAAAATAAGCAAAATTAGGGCGACGACCATGAATCCGGTCATTCGTTTCGGTGAAATGGATGCCATACTGACTTTTTTCAAGATGGCAGACATGTTGGAAGAAGGAATAGTCATAGAGGTTGGTGACTCTTATGAAAGGGAAATTGAAGGGAAGCCTATTTGTCTAAGTAATTTCCTAGGTCACTCTGAACGCAAAGGCCATGCCTTGGAGATCTCCTTATGCATGTTGTATGTACAAGGTTGAAGCGTTGTATGATTTCTGATTTATCCAAAGGTACATTCACAGGGAATGAATGTGTCCCATGGAAAATTACTGAACGTCTCTGGAGAAAGTTTCTGGATAGATGCTGCTGAGGGCATTAAGAGCCAAAGCGTGTAATGAGTATCCGAAGAGATACAGTGTTGTATCTATTCAGATACGTTTGGGTTTGACCAATTCGCCAGAAATTCCTTCCGAATGATTCCATTCCTACGCGAAAAGCAGAACCATGATTGCCGTAGTCCTTGGGGAACCTTACACGATCGATTCTTCCATTGCGTTTCCTGGTTCCCCTATGGGGATCAGGGTCGAAAATGGGGAATAGTATCGAATTGCGGTGGAAGTTCTGGGATTCTGGAAAGATGGAGCGGATATCGAGGTCGGACCCAATGGATTTGCGGAGGCGTGGGATTCGGTCAAGCTGGGCTTGGCCGTCCCGGCGCGACGCTCCTGGTCGGCGCCGTGGTTCAGCCTGCTGGGGCGGGTTGGGGCAAACGGAAAAGACCGCTTTGAAATCGGCCAAGAGAAAGTCTTCACTGGGAAGACCGACGGGCCGTTGTTCTTCTTTGTGAATGATGCGGTCTGCGGATGGTGTCCCGGCGACCGATGGGCCTTACCCTATGTGTGGGGCTTCGGGGAAAACCAAGGCACGGCCAAGATTACGATTACCAATCTCCCGACAAGCAGCCCGTTCGGGGGAGCCATTTTCGCCACTCCTAAAGACGATCACTACTAACAGCGAATCGTTCCCAAGGCCCCCCCGGCCTGCGTGGCCGAACCGTTATTCAGAAGGCGTTCGATTTGCTGCTGGAGGCCGAGTTGCACACTGGTAAAAAACGCCAAGTCGTCGGAAACGACCCTTAGAGAGAACTTAATTGCAGGGGAGCACGGGGTACTTTTTTTATAGTAGTAGAAGAGGAATGCTTCCTTGTTTCCTCAACGATTCTTGTGAAAGCGGAGGAGATCAGCCAGGAGATTGTTCTAACCACCATTTGGCTTCTGGGTAAAATTGGCCCAAAACTTCTTGGCTCATGTCTGAGAGGAGATGAACGAGATTGGCTTGGGCGTGATCGGTTTTTCCATTTTGAAGTTGAGGGGATTGAGCCAGTTTCCACGCTTGGCGCAGATCGTCTTTTCGTTGTTCAATGATCTTTTCGGCGGCGCGTTGCCAAAAGAGGGGAAACTCTCGTGGGTCAGTGTAATCCCCTCGTCCTCGCCCGCAATGGGTCACCGCTAAATAGCGTAGCAGCGCATCCCGCGTTTGCCGGTCGAGAAATGCAGGAATCCATGACATCCGATTGGGATCTCCTGTTTCCTGACTTTTGGCATAGGTCCGCTCGGCTAATGCTCCAAGGATGGCTCCACCAATGGTAAAGGCGCCATGAGAGAGTCCTCCGGTGGCAAAGTCCGAAGCCAATCCGGCTGCCGCTCCACTGGCTAGTGCTCCCCAGAAGGTTTCTTCTTCCCACGGTTTTCTTTCACCTGGCACGGTCACATCTTCAATCCTGGATTTGAGTGTGTGCGCGACATCGCCGGTTAACCCATGTAACTCGATCAGGTGTGCGGTGATGGCTGAGATACGTTGCGCTAGGCGTTGGTCCAGGGCCTGAATCGCATTTTTGATTTGCGGCTTTTTTGAGAGCCCTGTCGTCTCTTGCGGAAGGAGTTCTCCATCCAAGGCTGTCTCGATCAACAGGTGGGCGAGATGGGTCATGGATGTATCAAAGATCTGCCGGTGGGTGGCATACCAAGCCTTCCCTAATTTTTCCATCGTGGAGTGTTTTTCCGGAGGCAGGGCCTGAGTGATGCGATCCCATAAGACGCCTTCCTGAACCCAGCAACGAGTAAAGGCGTCCAGGCTCATCACGTCTTTGATTACGTGTTGATTGACCCAGTGTTGCCTCCAAAGGGATTCCAATTGTCGCTGTTGTGGTGGATCGATCAGACCGGTTTGATTGACTAACACAATGACGGGTTTGTCGAGCCATGTGAGGAGATCAAGTTCAGGTTGAAGATAGCCTGCCATGGACGGATCTTCTGTGGCATTGACGAGATATAACACGACGTCAGCTTCATCCCTGACGTTTCGGATCGCTTGCTGACTGCACCAAAATGGTTTGTCTGCTAACCGGTCCCAGACTTGAGACACCATCCACCCAATCGGGTTGGTCAGTCCTTGAAGACGGCTCAAGAGCTTGTGGCTATTTCCAAAGCCGGGAGTATCCCACAAGTTGAGTCGGGAGCCGTCAGACGTCTCCAGCAACACAAAGTGTTCATTTTGAAGGGTGACATGGGCCTGGTCGAGCACCTGTCCGACGTCGCGACGCAAAAGAGTGCGTGCCAAGGTGGTCTTCCCGATATTGGTATGGGAAATGAGTGAGAGCGTGATGGAAGAAGAAAAAGCCGTCATGTCATTTCACCTTTTGGGGGCCACAGCGCAGCTTGGGCCTTCTCAAGAAGCTGGTCGCGGGATGTGTCTTTGGCATCGAACGCCACGATTTGCAGATGGTAATCGTTGGCGAGTCGTTGCCAGGTCTGTTGGCGTCCTCTCATTTGTGGCTGATCAGCCAAGTGCCGATAGGGTTCCTGGTCCAGAACCAGTAGTAAGTGATGTTGTCCGTTACAGGATTGCATAGAAGTTTGAAGCGTATGAAATAGTTCACCGTGCACCTCCGCTTCCGGGGTTTGCGCCAGATTACAGACGAGGACCACCGTTTGAGGTGAGGAGGTTGCCTTCAACCAGGGAACGCTTTCCTGCCCATAAGGAAGGGGGTCTCTCCAATGCAATGTCGCCTGATTGCCAAGGAGATCCAGGAGGCATTGTCCCAAGCAATCCAAAGCGGCCGGGGAGGGCTGATAACTATACGGCACAATATCAATCTGGATTCCTTGTCCGCGTTCAGTGCTCAGCAGTTTCAGATAATACGGCTCATCGAGAGGGAGCGTGAAGGATTCCGCGGCTTTGTGTGCGGAGCGTGCGGATAGCCAGGCCAGGATTACCCGGGGTATGACGATTCCGACGAAGGCGGTCAGTGCCCACACATGAATCCACGGAGCAGCAGAGCCCTGGCCAGGAGCTTGAAGATGAGCAAGGGCCTCGACTGGTGGAAAGGGAAAACCCAGCAGCCAGGCCGCAGGTCCCAAGAGTCCATGTAAGACAGCATGCACCTGGGCCGGTGATAAGAAGGTACTTTCCCAGGTGGCTTGATAATCCAAAACCAGTCCACGGACATACATACTGAGGATGATGCCGAGTGCCAAGCAGGCTGCTCCAATATGAAGCAGATGGCGAACGCGACTGATGATGATGGGATGATTGTGCCTCCACCACAGGTTCATAAATCGTTCGGTGGCCTGTAGGACCCACTCTCTGTCCGCACGTCCAGGTAAGGCAACTTTTTGCCATGGTCCTTTTCCCAACCATTCCGTCACGGTGGCGAATCCTGCGGACAAGTGACGGAGAAGTGGCCCGGTGAGATCTTTTCCCAGAAGGGACAGCAGAATGGTACCCGCATAGGTACCAATGTTCCACAACAGCAGCAGCAACAGCGGAAAATTTAAGAGATTGACTCGTTGAGACGTTCCGAGGCCATTGATGAGTAGGCCGACAGCAAAGGCCGGCATGACCATGATTGAGGACGGAATAGTCGCCTGAGCCCCTCGAAAGGATTCCGTGATCATGGGGTAGGAAGTGGAAAGAAAATTCCAGAGAGATTCCGCCCTGTGGGTGAAGAATTGGAAGGAACCTTCAGGAGATGAGAGAGGTTCGTGGGATGAGCGTTTTTTTGCATGTTGGGTGGCGCGCTGTCTGGTGGAGTGTGAGATGTATCGTGCTTGTGGGTCTGATTGTTCCAGAGCCTGGATGAACAGAATTTTAGATATGTGTCTGGGATTCATGGCCGTGACTATCTTCGAATCTGAATCGGTAACATTCTCAGGATGTGATGACTAGGCAAACAGGCTATGTTGGGATGGACCTACGACCATGAATGCCCTGGCTGTTGTGTGCGTGAATAAGGAGGTGACCATTTCTGTTGAGTGATAGAGAGCTGATCGCATGGTGTCTGGTTAAGCAAAAGAAGACGAGAGGCACAGGGCATGCTCGCGTTGTATGAGTCAGGAATGGAGGGAAACCGAACCGGCATGTTGTGATTTAGAAGGAGAAGCGTCCGGTTGAGTCCCCTGAGGTTTGTTGCCTACAGATTGAACCGCGGAGGCTTCAGAATCCAATAGGATGCTGATCCAACGAGTCGAGTGGCTGCTTTCCAAAGCAATTTTCACCACCATGGTCATGGGAACAGAGAGCAGCATACCGACCGGTCCCCACACCCAACCCCAAAACACTAAGGACAGAAACACCACCAGAGTGGAGAGGCCGAGCTTCCTCCCCATGAGTTTTGGTTCTACCACATTCCCGAAAATCAGATTGACGACCACATACCCCGTGGCCACCAGCAACATGCGTCCAATGCCAAATTGAATGTACCCCAATAACATTGGCGGGACTGCTGCAATGATCGATCCGAGGTTCGGAATAAAATTCAGCAAAAAAGCCAGTAGGCCCCAGATAACGGGAAAATCAATCCCCAAGGCCCACACCCATATCGCGACAATCACCCCCGTTCCAAGGCTGACAACCGTTTTGATGGCTAAATAGTTGTTGACGGCGTCCGTAATTTTCTTGACCTGGGAGAAGGTGCCTTTCGGATCACCGAATGCGGTCCTCACTTTCTCTTGGAAGCTGGACGCCTCAAACAGGATGAAAATGACGGTCAGGAGAATTAAAAAAGAATTGGTGAGCATGTTTCCCAACCCAGACAACATTTTGGCCACGAGCCTCATCGAAGCCCCCGGATCGATGGATTTGAGAAACATGTCTTTATCAAGTTGGAAGCCCAACTCTTGGATCCAATGGATCATGGGCTCGATTTCTTGGGTAAGTCGAGCTTGGTAGCGTGGGATGGCTTCAGAGAAGTCATCCAAGGAAGTTCCGATAATCAGGATAAACACAAATCCAACACTGAGAACTCCCAGGACAACCCCGAACACCGCCAATGGCGAAGGAACCCCTTTTTGGCGAAGCCAAAAGACTGGTGACGCACTAATAATGGCAAGGAATATTGAGACAATGAGAGGGACCAGGATCGGTTCTGCAGCCCGCATTCCAGCCACAACGATGACAAATGCTGCGGCGGTCAACAGGAACCGACCAGTTGGGGGTTGGGTGGAGGTTATTAGTGGGGAATTCTGCTGTTTGTGCATGGTGAGGATTTTTTAGCGCGAGAGAACCTTCCCTTCTTTGGATATGATACCCGTTTTTTCCTTTCCTGTCTTCGAGAGAAAAGAGGTTTGTGCTGTGGAGAGAAGTCAGGGGGAAATAGAAAATTCAAGAGCCTATTCACTCTTGAGTTGTAGGAGGGAGGACGACCTAGATGATGAGCTACAGGACTATTCCTGAATGGCTTTCAGCCGTTGCTGGAGATATGCATTCCGGACGGCTCCATACAAATCGAGCGTGCCTTCCTCAACGCCTTGAAATTTTTCCAACGTGAGAGACCGGAGATTCACCGTTTCGCCGGCGCTCATTCCCAACCGTGCATAGCTGATGGTCGGATCGTGTTGGATCAACCTGGGGGCGTCGGCAATTTCAAAGATGGGAAGGACCAGCCAATTAAATGGGTCCAGGAAGGTATCGCCGATAAATCCAATGCCATCTCGTAAGGTGAAGGGGCCCAGGAGCGGAATCATGAGGAACGGTCCCGGTGGGACACCATAGGTCCCAAAGGTTTGCCCAAGATCCTCTTGCGGAGTTTCTAACTCGAACATGATTTTCGCGGGATCAAACAATCCTCCCACCCCAAGGGTGGAATTGATGAGGAACCGGCTCAGTTCAATGCCAGCTCCCTGAAACTTCGCTTGGAGAAGGTTGTTAAAAAGTCTGGGGACAAATCGAATATTTTGAAACACGTTGGAGAAGCTTTGCTGAACGTCGGGAGGGATGAAGAAATTGTAAACTTGGGCAACCGGCTTCACCACGTATTTGTCCACCCGGTAATTAAATTCAAAAATTGCAGAATTGACAGGTTCTAACGGATCATAGTCCTTGACCTGGGCAGGACCAGACTCGTCAAAGGGATCAAAGAATTCACTTTTATTCTCTTGGCCTTCAGAGATGAGTCCGTCCTCAAGTTCAGCGATCTGACTGTCAGATCCTGATTCCACAATGTCCTGGGTCTTCGTGGATTTGGTATTTCCTGCACATCCACCAAGTCCTACGGTGAGGCAAAGTATCACCAGGATGGGTAATCGCATCATCTTTCCCTTCATGCCAAAGACTTCTTTTTTAAAAAGTACGTTGAGACAGTCCATTTCATGGATGGGTAGGAACTGAAGATTGCATCAGTAATGTGGAATAACTTCAAGTATTTCACAGATAAACCGCGCGGACTGTAACAAAATCCTGGACCCAAGCCAAGAATCACTTCCCTCATCATTACTTCCCTGGCGACCTGTGAGTGCTGACAGAATTCACGCCTTTCTTACTCCCTGGGAAAGGCTTGTTGAAGTCAGCTGAATGATTAGTCAGTTTCCTTGACAGAATGTGACAGGAAAAAGCTTGAAAAACATCGATGTTGACCATTCTTTATCATGATGTTCCGCGGAGGTCGTAAACCGCCTCGACGTTTTCATGAAGACTATCCTTTTAGGAGGGAGCATGTTCCTTATTATTGGAGAGCAGTCAGCTTTAACGATAATCAATGTGCACCATTTGAGAAAACTTTTGCAGTGGCACTCCCTTTGCTGATTCGTAGCAGGTGATCAATGAGGTTCACGGCCCATCAATGCCTCTTAATCAAATGGTCAGGTGACCTGAGACCGTTCAATAGAAGGGAGACAAGCTATGAGTCCATCGGTATCCGCACAGAAGCCTTCGTGGAATGGATCCATTAAACGGGTGAAAAAGCAGGATCGTCATCCTGTCTTGTCCGGCGGCGGCTCCCCTGCAGTGGACAGTTCGCCAGGAATGAGTGACAAGCAACTTCCCTTATACCTAAAAGAAATAGGGCAAGTGGCATTGCTTGACCGTGAGGGAGAAGTCCGTCTGTGTAAGAAAATTGAAGAAGCCAAGCGAAGTATGCTGGAGATTCTTTACTCCCTGCCTATGACGTTGGATTTTCTTCAAGAACAACGGATGCGGTTGATGAATGGCCAGATCGCGGCCAGGCATATTGTTCAAAAGGAGAAGGAAGCCGATGGAGAGACAGAATCTGAGGAAGAAGCTGACCTTCCTGACCTCCAAGCCGAACAGCAAGAGGATGAAGAGTTTCGTCAACGTGTGATTCAACAACTGAGCCACCTTTGTCACTGCGTTCAATCCATGATGACGAGGGAAAAGGAGAATGTCTCTACACCCAAGCATGGTGCTTCGACCTCTGAGCAAGCCAGAAAAAAATTATGGCAAAGTCTTGAGGGAGTGAATTGGCATCCTGCGTTTACCAAACAGGTGGAAAGCCGCCTTCGCGCAACGGAACGCCAACTTGCGGAGGTGTTGAAACGTTTAGGAATATCTCCTCAAGACATTTTTTATGGCGGCGAGCGAACACGTGGGATGAGCCGGAAGTCTCTACCCGACACGAACTCTCGCGTTGAGCCAAACTCAAGTTCCCAACGCTCGGCCCTGGAAGCCGGTGAACACCTCGTATGCTTGGAACAAGAAGTGTTGCGCATGGACTTTCCAGAATTTCTCGCACGGGTTCGGCAATTGGACCAAGCCAAAATCCGCCTGCATTTCGCCAAGGAGGCCATGTTGGAGGCGAATTTACGGCTGGTTGTCAGTGTCGCCAAACGGTATGTGAATAGAGGGCTTGATTTACTGGACCTCATACAAGAAGGAAATATCGGACTGATGCGTGCGGTGGACCGTTTTGAATATCAACGAGGATATAAGTTCAGCACCTATGCGACGTGGTGGATTCGACAGGCGGTGACCCGGGCATTGGCCGATCAGTCAAGGACTGTGCGGGTCCCCGTCCATGTCTGTGATGTGCTGACTCGAGTGCGGCGAACGTTGGAACGGTTAGCCGTGCAAATGGGGCGAGAACCGAAATTGGAGGAGCTCAGCGGCGCAGTGGATATTCCTTTGGACAAACTGTCCACGATGTTGGAAGCGACAAAAGGGACTCTGTCTCTGGAGACTCCCATGGGAGATGAAGACGGTTCGCCGCTCTCTGATCTCTTGCAAGATCATTCCGCCGTTTCTCCATGTTATTCGGCTGAACGGGTGGATCTCCAGGAAAAAGTGACTTCCTTGTTAAAGACTTTAACGCCACGGGAGGCACATATTATTCGGCGGCGCTTTGGTATTGGAGAGCTTGAGGATGCCACTCTTGAAGAAATTGGCCTTGAATTCTCTGTGACCCGAGAGCGGATTCGACAAATTGAGGAACGGGCGTTGGCCAAATTGCGTGAACCCCAACGAAATGTGGTGTTGCGTAATTTTTTTCAGCCATCTGGTTCAGCATTGGGATAGCCGGATACCTTCCGTGAATGCTGTATGTAGGATGAAGAAGGCGATTGATTTCAGAATGGGACAAGGCGTGACAGGCCATTAAGAAAAAAGCGGATTGCCAGGGGGTGTGGAAGAATCAGTCCTTGAAGGTTCGTGTTGACCATGACTGCCTTGGAAATTGGCACCGGCTGTCTTGGCATTGAAGAAGGTCGTTCCATTGAGATTGGCCTGTTGAAAATCGCTCTCATGCAGGTCAGTGTCTTGAAAATCGGCCCAAGAGCAGTCCGTGGAAAAAAAGTTCCCCCCCCGAATTCGTGCACGAACAAATGTGGCGCCGCGGAGCGTCGCATGCTGGAAATCAGTGCCTTGAAGGTCGGCTTCCTGGAAATCCGCCCAAATAAGGTCGGCTTGTGAGAAATTTGCCCAGGCTAGTTGGGCGCCCGTGAAACGGACACTTCGCAAATTCGCCCCTTGAAAATTTGCCCCACGCAGGTTCGCTCCCTCAAAATTCGCTCCAGGGAGATAGGCTTCTTGGAAATTGGCATTCCGAAGATCCTGGTGGCGGAAGTCGGCCTCTCGGAGGTCAACCTGAAAAAAATCCTGAGAATTTGGTGGAGAGGTGTGGGTAGATAGTTCGTTTTCAGATTGTCCTTTTTTCGGGATTTCAGCCTGCTGGGAGCGTCTCCAATTCCGATGGGTATGGAGAAGAAGTGCCCGGTCCTCTTCAACCGCGTTGAGAGGAGGCAGGAGGGGACTGTCTTCAATTGCAGCCATGGTGAAATGCCACAAAAAGCCAACAAAAAATAGTGGAAGAGATGGCAGGAAACCATTGACCGTAGACCATGGTGAAACCTTAGCGAAAATGACGACAAGGGTCCAGTCCAAAATGAGGGACTGGAGCGATCAGGAAAACTGAAGTATGGTATACGAATACCGCTGCCCGATGGGCATGAAACAGGAATTGCAGGAAGCTCCCAAACGTTTAAAAGACGGACGTCACAAGAATCAGATATGTGGTGATGTGATATGGAATTGACTTTCATTTTTCTATGGGCGGTGGTGGCATTTCTGGGCTATGAGCTGTGGGTGTTGCGGAAAACATATGGGTCATCCACCACATTTTTGAGCAACTTCCGGACTGGATTCGATCTGGATTGGGAGTGGTCGGCGTTAGAGAGCTGAAGAGCATTCAGGAAAAGTTCTTTCGTCTGGAGCAGCAGGTCCATCTCAGGAAGGTTTCCGTGACAACTGCGGAGAAATTCTCCCATCAATTTCAGGAATGGTTTGAAGAAGTGGAGTCTCCTGTTGAGCGCCTTGAGCCGTCTGATGATTCACTCGCTGCCATGGACGGACCTGTCCCTCGACCACGGTCGATCATGGGGAAGGGCCTTCGCTTTACGCTCAGCGATTCTATGTGGTTACAGATTGGAGTGGTGTCGAAGGAAGACGTAGAGGATGATCAAGTCCAAGCCATGGTGCAAGGGCCATTTTGTCGGGTGTGTTTGAAACGATTGGTGGGGAGGGATCGCGTTCAGGTTGCAGAGGTACCAGCGCAGTGCCACAACTGTGGATTATCCTGGAGCATACATGAGTCCGATCATCGGTCAATGCCGCTGGGCGATCCCAAGCGCATGGCGTATGACATGCTTGATCGAAAAGTGAGAACGAGTCGAAACGTTCAATGCTAAGTCTCCATGATTAGGTGAGGAGGAGTCAGATTTTGTTGAGAGATCTTTTGCTGCCAGACAGAACTTGTGTGGGTGTAGTTGGGATGCTATAAACGACCACTATGCACCCCTGCCCTTCCTGTTCACAAGAGAATCCCGATACCGCGAATTTTTGTTTGCAGTGTGGACAAGCGCTTGCTTCCCCTTCTTCAGAGGCTGCCACAGAGGTCAATCCTGGGGTAACCGGGACCAAGACTCTTCCCACTCCATCCCAATTGTGGGAAACGTTCATCGGTCCAAGTAAATCCATTCAGTTTTCAGTCAAGACCGGGTGGGTGTGGCGCCCGGCTTTTTTATACTACAAGGAAAAGTTTGAAAATATTGAAACCCCTCAGGGTCCACGATTTGCGCTAAGTTGGAACTGGCCCGCTGCGTTGTTTGATTCGTTCCTTTGGTTTTTATATCGCAAGATGTATATGTTTGCTTTGTTATACGCTGTGGCCCCGGCTCTGGCCATTTTTCTGACTGGGGATGTGATGGTGGGAATTGTATCGAGAATGTTGGCTGGAGCCAGTGCGAATTACTTGTACTATTGGCATGTGAAAGACAAGGTTCAGCGAATTATGGCACTGCCCAGTCTTGATGACAGTGGCCGTGCGCGCCTGATTCAGGAAGAGGGCGGAGTTCAGCCTTACGTCCTCTGGTTAGGGGTAGTGCTGCATGTGTTGATGCTGGGCTTGTTGGCGGCGGCGATTGTTCAGGGGCCTTCTGTGGAAGATCCTCTTGGGGGAACGGAAGGACGTCCGGTTCAAAAATTCTTTTAAGAGAGAGGATTGGGGTTCTTGGTGGCTGAAGGGACCTGGGATTGAATTGAGGTGGTTTGCCAATTGAACCACGCTCGAAACCAATCGTAATCAGATTGGTAGGCGGTAGATTTGGCGTTTCCCTGTTGGCCTTTCTCTGTCAGAAGGGTATAGGTTCGCGGCCAATTTTTTGTCCACCAGGACTTGAGGGCTTCAGGTGTGGAGGGCTGTTCGTCTGACTGAAAAATGTCTGCGGCATCAACAAGTTGCGTGATGAGCTTCCAGGCTCGGTCCTTCCCTAATCCCAAATTTCGGAAATGTTCTCGTAATAAAAATACCACCCATAATTCCGCACTATGTTTCTTATTGTGTTTAAAGGGCTGCGTTTGACGAAGGGGAATCGGGTCGAAATTTTTGATAATGGATGTGTAATCGGGGCCTCCATACCCTCCGACCACTTCGGCGATCCCTTCTAACATATTGGCCAATTCGACCTCCACATCTGGATGAGGAGAGGTCTCTGGCGTATCAAGTGGACTGGGTGTGGTGAGCATATCAATGACGGGCTTAAGTTCACGGAGTCGACCGACTGCAGCTTTGAGAATTCGTTCTGACTCCAGCCAATAGTCGGAATCGTTTTTCGCGGTTCGTTCTTGGCCTGTGGGGGGAAGGACGGGGGGGATCCAATGCCGGATGAGAGTAAACAGGATATAATCCAGGTCACCCCCTTCTTGGGCAGCTCGATCTAGCGCGTGTTCTGGTCCGAGACCGTGATGAAAAAACCGCTCAGTTCGATCTGCCACACCTTGTCGTCGGGCCAAATCGGTCCACCAGCGAGCAAATTGTTCCCATTTGTTGTCGTCAGAGGCCATCGCGTATCGAGTCGCACATAAAAATTCTGGCCATGGTACGATTCGCTGCAGTGCAAAGCAAGCCAGAGCAGACCAATCATGTATGGTAGAAGAAGCAATCACTCATAGGGAACGGGAGGAGGAGGAAATGTCCCAGTTGGTCCTAATTCGTCATGGCGAATCTCAATGGAATCTGGAAAACCGTTTTACGGGCTGGGTAGATGTGCCGTTAACGCCCAAAGGGGAGCAGGAAGCCCGCGATGCTGGGAAGAAACTCCAGTCGTTTCATTTTGATTGTGCGTTTACCTCCGTGTTGACGCGGGCCAAGGAAACGCTACGGCTGGTTCTGGAGGGGATAGAACAGACGACGATTCCCATCGAGGAAGACAAAGCGCTGAATGAGCGGATGTATGGAGAGTTGCAGGGCCTCAATAAAGCCGAGACAGCACAAAAGTATGGCGAACAGCAGGTAAAAATTTGGCGGCGGAGCTTTGATGTGCCTCCCCCTGGGGGCGAAAGTTTGAAGGATACAGCCGAACGAGTCCTTCCCTATTATGAAAATCGAATCCGGCCGGCTCTGTTGGCGAATAAGACGGTCTTAGTCGTGGCCCATGGCAATAGTTTGCGGGCGTTGGTCATGCATTTAGAGCAATTGTCCACAGAAGCCTTACTCGAACTGAATATTCCGACGGGTGCACCATTATGGTACGAGTTGGATTCTACAGGGGCGGTGACCAGTCATCGGTATTTGTAAGTAAAGGCATAGAGCCGTGCCAATGTTTCTCAAACGATTGTTTACATAATTTTTTGCCAGAGGAAGTTCCTTCCTGACCCTATTGGATGACGCATGGTCGTGATTATCCTTTTCTTTATTGCGGGGTTGTGGATGGCTGATGGGGTGGCCTTGTTAGTTGCTCCGGAACGAATGATCGCTACCCTACGACAATCCCTCATTGTGGCACCAGGGTTTATCAAATGGGGAGGCGTTGCAGCCTTATTGGGCATTTTTCTGTTATTCGGAACCAGAGGCGTTCCCTACCAACCCCTTTGGGTGATCGTGGGCCTGAGTATGGTCGCGAAGGGAATTTTCTTGTATGCCGGATCCGACTTGTGGCGGTTACGGATCGTCAAATGGTGTTTAGAGCGGGAGCTTGTCGATTATCGCATCTGGGGACTCGGGTTATGTGCCATTTCTGTCCTGCTTCTGGATGCGTTGGGCTGGGGAAAAGGCCTGTAGCTGGCTGTAATGGTTGAGGGAAATCTGGTGCGGCCGTGCCAAAAGCATCATGATATTGAGGGCGTATGACGGATCTCGATCGAGAGAAACTTGACGAAATCTGGCAGGTTCATCAATCGACCGATTGGCCGGACGGGTTGGGGAGCAATGAAGGGCAACTTATGACATTGGATACGGTCATTGGTGGATGTTTGACCTATTATTTTGATGAACGTCACCTTGATGAGCCACGAATTGAAATCCTACGTGATTGTCTCGCTGAGCTGGAATCTATCGTCCCGGACTTGTCTGAAGCCACTAGTGAATATTTCAGGCGCCTGCGATTTCTGGGCGTGACCCTCCTGCAAGATTTTTCCTAAATCCTTTTCCATCTTTTCTTTATTCGGATCCTTTCCTGTTGCTCGTTGAATTTGGTCCCTTCGTGCCCGAATGAGTCTTCGCGACTCTTATGAAAGTGGTCTTTGGGTTGGTTTGACGCTGGAAAAAATGCTGTGGTACCGTGCCAGGATAGAAAAATTTCACATGGATATGAATGTAAGGATCTTGCTATGACTCCACAAAGTGACCTGAAAACGATTTTGAATAAGCTCCATTATTCGGATGATGCCAAGGTGGTGGCCCAGATTTCTGAGCAAACCAAAATGGTCATGTCTCGAATGAAGGGGATCCGTCGGAAAGTGGTGGTGATGAGTGGGAAGGGCGGAGTGGGAAAAAGTATGACCACGGTAAATCTCGCTTTAGCCTTGGCTCGCATGGATCAGCGGGTCGGTCTGTTGGATGTTGATATTAATGGTCCCTGTGTTCCCCAGATGTTGGGCATGCGCGGGGTAGGATTAGTTGATAGTCCGGAAGGGGTAATGCCTCCGATTGGACCGTTGGGCATAAAAGTGGCTTCAATGGATTTTTTGTTGCAGGCCAATGCGCCTGTTCGATGGAAAGGCCCCATGGATTTGAGTCCCGTCTGGCTGGGTATGACGGAAATGAATGTGATCCGGGAATTCCTCTCCGATATGGTATGGGGCGAATTGGATTATCTGTTGGCAGACCTTCCGCCGGGAGCGGCGGCGGATAAACCCCCCCTCTTAGCCGGGTTGATTCCGGATTTGGCCGGGGCCGTGGTGGTAACGACCCCATCGGAAGTCGCCTCGAATGTGGTTCAAAAGTCCATTGCATACGCTCAAGAATTAGGCATTGAGATTTTAGGTGTCGTGGAAAATATGAGTGAATACCGCTGCCCATCTTGTGGCGCCGAAACCCCCTTGTTTGAGGGCGATACCGAGTCGATGTGTGAGGTGCTTGGCATTCCACTCCTGGGGCGTGTGCCGTTTGATCGGAATTTTGCTCGCACCTTTGATAAAGGCAACCCGATTTTGGATGGATCTGATCCCACCGTTGGGAAATATCAGGACATCGCGAAAAAACTGCATACCTTATTGGACTATCAACAGGTCTTAGCAGGAAAATCGTAAAATTTACATAAAAGAGGGCGTTGTGGTCCGTTGACTCTCAGAAGGGGAACATTATGAAATTTGTTTGTTTGAAATGCGAAACGTATATGACATTTGAAAAGGTGGAGAAACCGGCTGAGGGATCTCTGGGAGTTTTTTTTGAATGTCCATCCTGCCAATCCAGATTTTCAATGGTGACGAATCCCGGGGAAACTCAGATGGTGTCCTCCCTCGGAGTCCAGTTGGGTGGGCGAACTGTGGATCATGCCCCGCTAGAAATGACTCGGGGTGGATTACAAGACAATGTGTCGGCAGGCAAGGGGCAGATGGCGGCCTATCTGAACGAAAAGATTCAAGGAGGCCAACCGGCTACCGCCGTTTCCGCGGCTCCGGCGACTGGGTCGAGCGAATCGGGGGAAGGCGGCGGCTGTCCGTTCTCGGCCATGGTTGCACAAATGGGCTTGGGCTCATCAGGTACTACGGGCACCACAGCTCCGGTTGGTGAGCAATTGCTATGGACCCCCGATGCTCAAGAGAAACTGGCTAAACTCCCTTCATTTGTGCAGCCGATGGTCAAAAGTAGTGTCGAGTCTTATGCTCGAAAGAGTGGTTTTACGACGGTGACGCTTCAAGTCATGGATGATTCGAAAAACGCCTCAACAGAGGGCATCCGATGGACCCCAGAAGCCCAACAACGGTTGGATAATATTCCCGACTTTATTCGCCCAATGGCGCGGCGGGAGATTGAACGTTTAGTGAAAGAGCGTGGTGGATCCGAGATCACGGCCGAGATTATGGAAGAAGCCAAAGAAAAGTTTATGAAGTTTATGTAAGCCTCGGTAGATATTTCAGGTCTTCCCAAAGGCGGCTCTTACAAAAGAGTCGCCTTTTTTGTATCATTTTTTCTAGTCTTCATCGTCCTTCTCACGAAATTAGTAATCCAGTATTTTAGTTTTTGAACGTTTGTGCGGGGTTTCGTCCCGGTGCACGAGGTCCTTTTGTTTCGGCAAAAGGACCCAAAACCAGTGTGCCGAGCATGTTCAACAGCTTGAGGGTGGAAGTCCCTTTGACAACCTGATGGAGGTGAAGTCATAGCGAAGCACAAGGGCGTCGTCGTGAGGCGGGGTCTGAAGGCAGTGTGGAGCAAAGGCGCGGGCCGATGAACAAGAACCAGATACGAGGCAGGCCGTGCCGGACGAGTGAGCTGGTTTTCACGAAGTCCCTATCCATCAAGGGCACGGGGTGTAAATCTGGCGGTCGTGCGCTGAAGGCGGTTGAACTGACCTCGGGAGACCTCTCGTTTGTCTTGACGGCAAGACTGAGGATGGAGTGATCGGTCCTGACCGGGCGGGAGGAGTCAGCAGAGGGCATAGTAGTCCCGGCAGGGATGAAGGCCTGAACGGTGAGGAGCGGCAAGTAGACAGCGGAACTCATGAGCGACAAGCGGCTGAACACCCAGTTAACTCTGGCCTTCCCGACAGAGGATAGGGGTGAAGCCCGAAGGGCTGACGAGGAAGTGTCGAATTGCTTGCGGCGAACCGCGCAGTCGAAAGCTCGGCGAGAGGTGACCAGTCTGTTCTGGTGACCAATCGCTCAACCCACCGAACCGCCGTATACGGATCCGTACGTACGGTGGTGTGACAGGGAAAGCGGGTGACCGCCTACCTATGTCGATT
>Ga0224497_10000257_pt1 | contig 40238 bp, 52 predicted proteins | sample SF_Jul11_sed_USG_4_FD_167970 | JGI IMG/M metagenome (GOLD analysis project Ga0224497, IMG submission 167970) | Sediment microbial communities from San Francisco Bay, California, United States - SF_Jul11_sed_USGS_13 | ecosystem: Environmental > Aquatic > Marine > Sediment | place: USA...
CAGAACCACAACCAGAACCACAACCAGAACCACAACCAGAACCACAACCAGAACCACAACCAGAACCACAACCAGAACCACAACCAGAACCACAACCAGAACCACAACCAGAACCACAACCAGAAATCATTTCATCTAGTGAAGATCCATTTGAAGGAATTAGTGATGATGATATTGCAAACTATTCTGATCTTTATGATGTCCCTCCACCAGAAAATGATGATGAGGCAAAACAATTAGGTATAAAAATTCGAAATTGGATTAAACATGGAAGACCAAAATCTGAGGAATCTATCACTAAAAAGATACAAGTAGATGATGAATTCATAGAAGAAAATATTCAGAATGATAAACAAAAACAAAATAAGGATGAAGTAAAACTAAAAAAGAAACGAGGTATTTTTGGGTTCTTTAGAAAATGATATTAAAAACAAAAGATTTACTTACTTTGGCAGAATTATCTCCAAAAGAATTCTCCCAATTAATTGAACTTTCAATTAAACTTAAAAAAGAATTAAAAAAAGGTGGTACAAAACCTATACTTAAAAATAAAACACTATCGATGATATTTCAAAAACCTTCTACTCGAACTAGGGTAAGTTTTGAAACCGGAATGTTTCAACTTGGCGGACATGCAATAAACCTCTCATCAAATGATATGCAATTATCTCGGGGTGAATCTCTAGAAGATACTGCAAAAACTCTTTCACGTTATACTGATTGCATTATGGCAAGAGTTTATGATCATGATTTGTTAGAAAAATTATCCAAGCATGCTACTGTTCCTGTGATTAATGGTCTTTCTGATTCTTTTCATCCGTGTCAAATTTTAGCTGATTTTATGACAATCAAAGAACAAAAAGGAAAACTGGAAGGTTTGAAAATTGCATGGATTGGTGATGGTAATAATGTATGTAATTCCATGATTTATGGCTGTGCATTATCCGGAGTAAAAATTTCAATTGCTACGCCTAAAGGATTTGAACCCAACAAAGTAGTTATAAAAGAATCTAAAAAGTCCACTGAGATTGAGCTTACTTCTGATCCAATGAAATCTATATCTGACGCTGATGTTGTAGTGACTGATACTTTTACATCTATTCATAATAGCGATCCAAAACGAATCAAAAAATTTCTCCCAAAATTTCAAGTAAATCCCACCTTGATGAAAAATTCAAAAAATAACTCAATCTTCATGCATTGTCTTCCTGCCAAAAGAGGAAACGAAGTGACCTCTTCTGTAATTGATGGTCCTCAATCTGTTGTTTGGGATGAAGCAGAAAACCGTTTACATACACAAAAAGCATTATTAGTTTCTCTAATTCGCGCTTAACGTATATAAGAGCAGATTCAAACTCGTGTTCTATAGATGGCATATTCAAAGATCTTGAGAAGACTTAGAGAAGAAAAGACCAATTATAAAAAAAGAGGTACTATGTTAATGGGCAAACGTGACTTTATCACAGTTAACATTACTAATGAAAATACCCAAGTTCAAATTCTAACACCGGGAATGACTGGTGATAAGGTTATTGCATATGCACATTCACGTTATTTGCTTGAAAAAGGTTGGAAAGGATCTAGAAAAAGTGTTCCTGCAGCATATCTTACTGGTTATCTTGCTGGAAAGAAAGCATTAGGGCAAGGAGCAAAAGATGCAATATTGTATACTGGTACTAGAAAATACACTCAAAGAATGGCCGCAGCCTTGAAAGGAGTTATTGATGCTGGTGTTAAAATTCCTGCAGATTCAGAAACATTTCCACCTGATGAAAGAATTAACGGTGAACATCTAAAAGTTAAAAATGATATTTCTAAAATCAAGTCTACAATTGATAGTGAGGTCAAATAAAAATGAGTCAAAGAACACAAAGCCGAAGTGGTGGACAAAGAAGACCTAGAAGAGAACCTGAAGAGGAAGTTTGGATTCCAAAAACAGTTTTGGGACAAAAAGTAGCGTCTGGTGAAATTACTTCAATTGAAGAAATTATTCAAGATGGTCTCCGAATTCAAGAGGCTGGAATAATTAAAAAATTACTTCCTGACTTAAAGAGTGAAGTAGTTGATGTTGGTATAATTCAAAAGATGACATCAAATGGGCAATCAACTAGATTCAAAGCTATTGTTGCAGCAGGTAATGAAAATGGTTACTTGGGGATTGGTCGAGGCAAATCAAAACAAATGAGGATTGCAATTGAAAAGGCAACTAATCAGGCATTACTAAATGTCGGCCCTATTAAATTAGGATGTGGGAGCTGGGAATGTAGATGTGATGAAAAGCATTCTGTCCCTTTTAAAATTAGAGGTAAGGGTGGAAGTGTAACAATCGAGATTATTCCTGCACCACGTGGATTAGGTTTAGTTGCTGGTGGTAAAATTAAACGATTATTGGAATTGGCAGGGTTAAAAGATGCATGGACAACTGCAAAAGGTTCTACTCCTACAATGAGTTCCACATCAAAAGCAATATTGGATTGTCTTAGACAGACATTTAGTCAAGGTTGATAGAATATGGTAAATGCATTTCTTGTTGTTAGAATAAAGGGTCAAGCAGATGTTCCTCACTGGGCAACAACTACTATGCAATTGCTAAAATTAGAAAAGAAATATCGTGCTACGATACTTCCAGCAAAAGACAATACTTTGGGTATGTTGAACAAAATAAAACACTATGTTTCTTGGATTGAACTTGATACAGATTTGGCTAAGGATCTCTTAGATAAAAAAGCTAGAAAGTCTGGTTATCAAAAAATTACTTCTGATGATGTTAAAGAATTAGGTTTTGCAAATACTGATGAACTTGCAACAGCTTTGTCTGAAGGAAAAGTTACTTTGTCAAAGTTGAAACCACTAAAACCATGGTTTGCTCTAGCTCCACCTCGATATGGATTCAAACGTAGTACAAAGAGGTTGTATGGTCAAAAAGGTGTTCTGGGGGAAAACAAGGATCTTGGAACTTTAGTAAGGAATATGATGTAAAATGGCAACACGATTAAGAAAAACAAGAAAACTTAGAGGCGGGCGAAATATGGGATGGGGACAAATAGGTCAACACCGTGCAAGCGGTCACAAAGGTGGTCTTGGAGTTTCTGGTATGATGAAATATCATTATAGTACTTTGTTAAAAGAAGATCCTAATCATTTTGGACATGATTCTACTCATCCACCTCACCCAAACATTACAAAAAAATGGGCTAGCGTCCGTGATCTCGATGATCTATTCTCAAAATTCGGAAAAGAAGAAGAAGGCAAAAAAATCATTGACCTTGGAGCAGCTGGTTTTGACAAGCTTCTTGGTGGCGGTAAAGTCTCAAATACATATACTGTCAAAGTGAATAAATTTACCGCAACATCTGAAGAGAAGATTAAAGCCGTAGGGGGAGAAGTGTTAGCTGATAATGGCTGAAAGTACAGTAACAAATATTATTAGAAAAGTGGTTTTTAAGGCAGAACCTTATATTCCCCAAGTTCCTAAGCCCAAAAAGAAAATTCCATTATCTACCAGATTGCTTTGGTGTGGTGTTGCATTACTTATCTATATGGTGATGGGTCAAACTCCATTATTTGGAGCAACCGCACCTGAATTTGATTTTCTTCAATTTGCAAGAGTAATTTTTGCCTCTCAACAAGGAACTTTGGTTGAATTAGGAATTGGTCCTATTGTAACTGCAGGTCTTTTGATGCAATTATTAAGGGGTTCTGAAATTTTGAGATTTGATTTCAAGAAACCAGAAGAAAGAGGAATATTTCAAACTGCTACAAAGTTAGTAACTTATGTTGTAATTGTTGCTGAATCTATTGTTTATGCCGCAGCAGTATATGGTCCGGGAATTTCAGAGCCCTATGTTTTGTATGTGATGATAGGCCAATTAATGGCGGCATCAATTATAATCATGTTTCTAGACGAGTTAATTCAAAAAGGATGGGGTCTAGGAAGTGGAATCAGTTTATTCATTATGGCTGGAGTTGCTCAGCAAATTCTATGGAGTTTGTTTAGTCCATTACCTGCTGGTGATGGAGGAACAATTGGAATTATTCCATACATTGGCCAATCCATAATGAGTGGTGATATCTCTAATATCTTATTCCGTTCAAATCAACTCCCAAGTATCTTTGGACTGTGTCTCACTGCAGGAGTCTTACTGATTCTTGTCTTTACTCAGGGAATGAAGATTGAAATCCCAATTGTATCTACAAAATATCGAGGTTTCTCAGCAGTTTACCCAATCAAATTGATGTATGTATCAAATATTCCTGTAATCTTGGCATCTGCACTTACAGCAAACGCTGTATTTATTGGTCAAATGTTTTGGGCCAACTTCAACCCTAGAAACAATAATGCGTTTATGAATATTATTGGTCAGTTTGACCCCACAAGCCCATCTACACCTATAGGCGGAATCATATACTATATCACTCCACCAAGAGGCTTAGATGTAGCTGCTTTAGATCCTGCAAGGGCAGTTGGTTATGTACTATTTATGATTGGAATTGTGGTTGTCTTTGGCAGGCTGTGGGTTGAATTGGGAGGTCTATCTCCAAAGAGTGCAGCTCAAAACTTACTTGATGCTGATGTACAAATTCCTGGATTTCGAAGATCAAACAAACCTGTTGAGGCATTACTCAACAAATACATTCCATCTGTAACTATTATTGGTTCTATAATTCTAGGTGCATTAGCAGGTGTCTCAGATGTATTGGGAGTATTTGGCTCTGGAATAGGAATTTTACTTATGGTTGATATTCTAATTAATTATTACACTCAACTAGTAAGAGAACAGGTAGAAGTTGTAATGCCACGGCTAGGTGCTTTACTTGGTAGAAAATAAGAAAGTAGTAATGGTAGGAATACCTGGAGTTGGAAAAACTTCTCTTTTAAAACGGGTTGTAGAAATTTTAAAAGAACGTAACAAAACTGTAAGTGTTTTTAGTTTTGGAACTCTAATGTTTGACGTAGCAAAAGATAATAATATTCAAGATAGAGATGAACTAAGAAAACTGCCTGTAATCGACCAACAAAAATTACAAAAGATTGCAGCAGAAAAACTTTCTAGTGTGACTGATGAGGTGGTAATTATTGACACTCATGCTTTCATCAACTCTTCAGAGGGATATTATCCTGGATTGCCAGAACATGTGCTAAAAATAATAAAACCAACTAACTTTGTTTCAGTCTCTGCAAAGCCTGAAGAAATTTACAGTAGAAGAATTAAGGATTTTACTAGAAATCGCGATAAAATTACTTTATCAAATATAAAAAAAGAATTGGACTTTCAATCAGGATTTATTTCTGCATACGCTGTAATTTCTGGCTCACCTATAAAATACGTGCTTAATAGAGAGGGAAAGATTGATGAAGCTGCTGATAAAATAATTAATGCTATAGGACTGTAAACATTGGACTTTAATTTCATTTTCTTATTTTTGGATTCTCTCTTCTTACAGTTTGATTTTATTGGAGGGGAACAAGGTGCTTTAGGTAGTGACGATCCTATTGTACAAGGATTAATCACTTCAATGTTTGCAGTAAGTGGATTTGGAATATTGTTGAATCTTTTCAACGCTGCTGTAAGAAAAAAAATGGTTGATCAAACCAAATTAAAACGAATAATGAAAGAAACCAGAGCATTTCAAAAAGAAAGAATGGCTGCAATGAGGGCAAAAGATCAAGCTAAGACTAATGAACTAAACAAAAAATCTGCATACATGAACAAAATGTCAATGGAAATGATGCAAATGAATATGAGACCAATGCTGATTACTTTTGTACCTTTAATTCTAATATTTTACTTGGTATTACCTCAACTCTTTGCATACACAGTAGCAATTTCTCCAATTCCTCTAAACGTCATTCCTGGTGACTTTTTCCAACTAACTTGTACCGCTGCACAAGCAGCAGATCCTGAACATGTCTGTAAAGAAGAAAATGCATTATTCCTTTGGGCTTGGTATTTTCTTTCATCAATTGCGTTTAGTGGTATAATTATGAAACTAACCAAAACATCAATGGATCTTAGTTGACAAAATCAATTGTAATCTCTGGTCCGCCTGCAGTTGGAAAAACCACCATCGCCAAAGGTTTAGCTGAGGAATTCAATCTGACATATATCAGTGGAGGTGATGTGCTCAAAGAGATGGCAAAGGAACAAGGATTTAACTCTGATGGTGATGATTGGTGGGATACTAACGAAGGAATGGAGTTTCTTGCTCAACGTGAACAAAACGATAAATTTGATAAAACATTAGATGAAAAATTAATTGCTCTTTTTAATCAAGGTGGAATGGTAATAACTAGCTACACTCTACCTTGGATAGTTAAAGATGGAATAAAGATTTGGTTAGACGGTTCTCATGAAAGCAGTTCAAAAAGAATGCAAACTAGAGATAACATGAGTTCTGAGAAAGCATATGAAGTAACAAAAAAGCGATTCAACAAAAATAAAGCATTGTATAAAAAATTATACAATTTTGATTTTGGTGATGATAAATCTGTGTTTGATTTAACTATTAACACAGACAATCTAACAGCGCAACAAGTAATCGATGTGGCAAAAGAAACTGTGAGAAAATTACTATGACACTAAAACAACTTGAAAGTCTTGTTGTAATTGATCAAGACATTACTGATGATGCTTATGGAACATATTATGATAAAAGAACGCTGGAACAATTGTTAAATTATGGAATAATACTTTTGGACAAACCTCCAGGACCAACTAGTCATGAAACTGTTGCTTGGGTAAAAAGAATTTTAAAAATTCCAAAAATTGGTCATAGTGGCACACTTGATCCTCAGGTTTCGGGAGTGCTACCTCTTGGATTAGGCGAGGCAACAAAAGCACTTGGTGTCTTGCTTTATGGTCCAAAAGAATATCATGCACTTGGACGAGTCCATTCACTTCCTTCAAAAGAAAAACTTGATGAGATACTGAACTTGTTTAAAGGTGAAATTTATCAAAAACCCCCTCAGCGTTCTGCAGTTGTACGAAAAACAAGAAGTAGAACTATCTATGAACTTGAAATTCTAGAGCAAAAAGAAAGACTACTATTGATGCGTATACTGTGTGAGGCTGGAACCTATATTAGAAAATTATATTATGACATTGGAGAAATTTTGGGACCTGGTGGCACCATGATAGAACTTAGACGAACTAGGGTTGATCAATTCCGTGAAACAGATGGGTTAGTAACAATGCATGAATTAGCAGATGCATTTGCATTATGGGAAGAAAAAAAGGATGACTCTAAACTTTTGAAAATAATAAAACCCGTTGAACTAACACTAAGTGAATTAAAATCTGTTGTAATTCGAGATTCCGCAGTTGATGCATTATGTCATGGTGCTCAACTAGCAATTCCTGGAATATTGCAAATATCTCCTAATCTAAAAAAAGGTGATATTGTAGGAATCTATACTCAAAAAGGTGAGGCAGTAGCACTTGCAGAATCATTAATGTCAGAAGAAGAAATACGTGATGCCACAAAAGGATATGCGTTTGAAACAAAAAGAATCATTATGGCCCCAAACATATATCCAAAAAAATGGAGAACCAAACTAACCCATAAGGAATAACTTGCATTAGAAAATGTTTGCAAAAAGTCTTGTGGTCTTTGTTTGTGTAGGTATTTTAACAGGGTTTCTCTTTGGCATTTATCTTCTTGATGTAAAAAACACTAGTCAGCTTGTTTATGTTGAAGGGTCTTCTCTTTCAATTGTTACTGAAAAATCTGATTTTAAAAAAGGAGAGGAAATTAAAATTAAAATTATAAATTCTGGAACAACTCCTTTGACTTTTTCAGATTCCTCATATGGACTACGTATTACTGGTCTTTCTGGAATGCTAATGTATTCACCAACATCGGCCCAAGTAATTTCAAACCTAGAACCAAAAGAAGAGATTGAATTTGTTTGGAGACAAATTAAAAATGACGGAGAACCTATATTGGAGGGTTTGTACAAAATTTATGTCAAGGGAATAGATGATAAGGAAAATAAAGTAGAAAAATCAATCACCATAAATATTTGGAAGTAGTTTCTTTGTTTCTAACACAATATATAATCAAATTTTCCCGAATTAATCTGTCGAAAGACATGTGCCGGGGTCGCCTAGCCTGGTAGGGCGCGCGCCTGGAAATAATTACCATAAAGCGCGTTCTCGCAAGGGAACGGGAGTTCAAATCTCCCTCCCGGCGCCATTCACAATAAATTAATGACAAGAAATCCTTATTTCATTAATGAAGGAATATGATGTTGCCATTATAGGTGCAGGGATATTAGGTACGGCGATTTCATATTGGTTATCTGTACTTTACGATCTCAATGTATGCGTAATTGAAAAAGAAAATGATGTAGCACAACACACCAGCAGTAGAAATACAGGCGTTGTTCATTCCCCCTTTTACCTAGACCCTAAAAAAAGAAAAACATCCGCAGTTTCATCTTTAATTTCTCATGATTTATGGGAAATTTTTGCAAAGAAAAAAAATCTACCTTGGTTTGAAGTTGGAACAATTGAAGTTGCCTCAAATGAACAACAACAGAAAACTTTGGAGAAATACATGAAGTGGTCTGCACAAAATGGGATTCCTGATAAACAAGTTGAATTACTTGATTCACAGGGTCTTTTAAAAAAAGAATCAAATTTACGTGCCTATTCTGGTCTTTATTGTTCACGAGATGTTTCCACTGATTATGGAATTTTTACTAAAGAGTTACAAAAAGAATCTGAAAAATATGGAACAAAATTTTTGTTTAATAAAGAAGTAAAAGATACTAATGACAAATCAGAGATACAACTTACTTTCTCTGATGATTCTACTTTAACGGCAAAATTCATGATAAATTGTTCTGGTGGCAACTCACTAGATATTGCTAAAAAATGTAACTTAGCAAAAGAATATGATGATATTCATTTTAGGGGGGAATATTGGGTAACTGAAAAACGATATGCAGATTTAGTTAAAACAAATATTTACACGGTAGCAAGATTTTCAGAATTCCCATTTTTAGATCCTCATTGGATTAAAAGATCTAATGGAACCACTGAGATTGGACCAAATGCGGTTCCTGTAGCAACTCCTGAAACTTATGAAGGATATGCAAGTGAATTAAATGTGGCAGTTTCTAAAATCCGTGAAATATTTGGAGGAAATGTTAGACGTCTTCTTACAAACCGTAGTTTTTTATCTATGCTTTCCAAAGAATTTCTTAGTTCTATTTCAAAAACTGCGATGGTTCATCGAGTCCAACAATTTATTCCAAAAGTTCAGCCTGAATATTTTACTAAGCGTGGTACCGCCGGAATACGAACACCTGTTATTTCTACCAAAGGTGAATTTGTTAAAGATATTTTGGAGCTTGTTGGTGAAAACTCATTTCATATTGTAAATTATAATTCCCCTGGGGCTACTGGTGCTCCAGCATACTCTGCACTTATAATAAAAAAATTACAAGATAAAGGATTTTTAGATTATTCTCAAAAACCAAAAGAATCTTTTTGGAATTTTGAAGAAATTATCGGCCATTTCTAATTTTCATACTCTGTAATTTTATCTGACAATAAAATTAGACAAATATCCCAAGGTGTGATGATCTGATCCTTAAACAATACACTTGGATGTGCCATTTTATACATGATTTTACAAATTTCTTGAATTGTCAAATCATGCGTGATATTCTTTGCTTCTTCAAGATTAAACTCACTAGTTGACAAATCCATAAAATTTTTTATTTCTTTAAGATATTTTAATTCATCTGTAATTTTTTGAAGAATTATTCTGTCGTTTATAAATTTGTTTGAATCAGCAAGAAAAAGTCTTCTAGTATTGTTCAATAACATAGAATTAAGAACATCTCCTATGGTGTCTTTTTTATCAAATGTAATGAGCTTCTTTTTAGGTAGTTGTGAGATGGAAATTTCAGTTTTAACTCTCATTCCTATTTCCAGCAATTTTTTTGCTGACAATGCTGAATAATCTGAAAACTCATTGGGAATTGCTGCAAATGCTCTTCTGGTTTGCTTCCAATAATTGACTACTTCTTTAAGTTTAGATTTTTTAGTAACTGTTGGAAATCTCTTTTCCATCATATCCTCCACTTTGGTATCATAGAACAAACTTGAATATGGGTTATTGATAAGAGAAACTATGATGTCTTTACCTCCAACGATCCCTATTGGTTTATTTTTTTCACGAACAACTACTGCATCCGTAAATGATTCTAATTGCTGTACCAGCATTCCTGTTGCAACCCAGGTTTCAGTCCCTTTTTCAATATTAACGCAAAGTGATGCTGTTAACGAATCTCCAAATAAAGATTCAAGTGAAAGTTCAGATATTGGAATCGTACTCATTTTTCTATATTATCTATTTTATACACAATAAATAAAATGAATCACAATTTTCAAATCTGAACATCTTCTAATCAAGCTTAATATCTTATAAAAAATACAATTTTAGATATGTTACCTGACAAATGTTCACTTATGGAAAAGGGAAAACAATGTGTAAATCCTCCCGAATTTATAGTTTCGGTAGCAGTTGACAAAGATGAATTTATGGTGGGGGTCACATGTACTAGACATAAACAGATTGTTTCAGGTAAAATCCAAATTCTTCAAGGCAAAGGAAAAATTCCACACGGTAAAGTTAGTTTTTCATCCCTAAAAGCAGTAGGAACTGATTGTATTCATGGTGATTCCAATGATTTTATTCAATTAGATTCAACTAATAAAAATTGAAATAATTTTATATCTCCGATTTCTTAGTGCTGTTTGATATTTTGTCTGAGCTATAAAAATAAATGATATCATTAATTGTAATAAACAAAGCTGTAGTTAATGAGATTAAAAGTACCTCCCAAAGTATAAGACAGAAAGAAAAATGGATAACAATTGGTGAAAATGATGGACCTGCTCACATGCATATTGATTCTGAATTGATAAAATCATACAAATTTATCAAAGAAGAAAAAACTAATCATGCAAGTTACAGTATTAGATTCTATGACGAAAATGGTAAGAGAGTATTGAGTGCTTTTTTTACCAAAATGTATAATGAAAATAAAACACTCAATTTAGAAAGTGAGGAAATCTATAATAAAATAAATCACAAGTTTGGTTCAAAACTTGAATTTTAAAAAAACCTTGTCTGAAAAAGACAAGGAGAAAAATATCATTGTTCTAATTGTTTTTTCTTCTTTTCTTTTTCAGATTGTTGTTTAGCTAATTCTAATTCTTCATTTGTATGTTTGAATTTTTTCAATCTGTTATTAGTCTACAATTTAGATATAAAAACTGCATAGTATTTTCTCATCAGCGCTGTGCCTATTTATGTTTCAATACCCTACTGAGTAGATTGGTCTTTTACCTCTGATTCCATGTTCTAAATTTTTTATAGTGATCTCTGCCATCTTTTCTCTGGTTTCTTTTGTAGAGCTTCCAATATGGGGAGCTAAAACAACATTTTGTATTCTTGTTAATGGGTGGTTTTTGTTAATCGGTTCTATTTGAAAAACATCTAATGCAGCACCGGCAATCATTTTTTTCTTTAATGCTATAACTAAATCTTTTTCATTGATTATTTTTCCACGTGCTGTATTTATCAAAAATGCTGACTTTTTCATCTTTTTGAATACTTTTTTGTTAAATAATTGGTCCGTCTCATTTGTATGTGGAACATGAATTGAAATTATATCACTTTGCAAAATTAATTTATCAAAAGAGACATAATTTACTCCAAGTAATTTTTCCTTAGTTTTAGAAATTGGCATCCTATTGTGATACACAATTTTCATATCAAATGCTCTTGCTCGTTTTGCAAGTGTACTTCCAATTCTGCCTAATCCTAAAATTCCCAAAGTTTTATGTTGCAGATCTAATCCAACATAATCATAAGCACCGTATATCTCAGTCCATTTACCTGCACGAATAATTCTGTCTCCTTCCGAAACTCTGCGTAACACATCAATAATTAATGAAAAAGCAAGATCTGCAGTGGCGTTAGTTAAAACCTCCGGAGTATACCCTACAAAAATCTTATTTTTTTTTGCATAATCCGTATCAATATGATCAAACCCTACACTGTATGTACTTATGACTTTGAGATTCTTTGCCAAATCAATTAATTCTTTATCTATTTTATCATATGGAAAACAAATCAATCCATCAACTTCTTTTATCTTTATTCGTAATTTTGATTTTGGAATTGGAATTTTCCCTGAATGAATCTCAATCTGATATTTTTTCTTTAATTTTTTTAATGCAAAATCATGTAATCTTCTTGTTAGGAATACTCTCCTTTTCATTAACTTTGACACTTATCTTAAACCATTTATACGATTTCTTTCTAAACTCACCATGTCTGTTGAGAGTGAAGATGAAGAAGAATTTGCCATTTGTGTAGAGTGTGGGAATTCTATTGAGAAATGTGTTTGTGTGTGTCCTTATTGTGGTGAACGTGATAAATGTGAATGTGCATTGTTTGATGCAGCTACAGGTGGTTAACTAAATTTATCCATAGAATTAATAATATTCAAAATATGGAGATGTGGGTATGGGTTGTATTGATTTTACTTGGTTAATTGGGGGTCCACAGGGTAGTGGTGTTGAATCAGGTGCAAATGTATTCTCTAAGGTTTGCGCCGAACAGGGCTATAATGTATTTGGAAAAAGAGAATTTTATTCAAACATCAAAGGTGAACACAGTTACTTTGCGGTGCGCGTCTCTGATAATAAAATCCATTCTAATGTAAATGATGTATCTTTAATGGCATCATTTGATGCTGAAACGATTTTTCGTCATTTCGATGAGGTTGCACCAGGCGGTGGAATTATCTATGATTCTGATCTAGAAAAAATAACTACAGATGATGTACGTACTCTGGATGAATATTTTAAAGAAAGACTACATAAATTACTTGAATCAAAGAACAAACCATTTACAATTCCTGGTGTTTTAGAAATAGCAAAAGAAAAAGGAGTCCATCTATATCCAGTATCATTTAGAGGATTGCTTGCAGATCTTGCAGAACAAACTGAAAATCCCAAATTAAGAGGACTAGTTAGAATGTATAATGTTCTTGGAGTATCTTTGTCTTTAGGTCTCATCAAAATGTCACTTGATTCTCTTTTACAATCCATTGATTCAATCTTTGCAAAAAAACCATTAATTGCAGAGATTAACAAACAGGCAGCAACTTTTGTATATAATTATGCCGCTGCAAAATTTACTGACTTTACATATTCATTAAACGGAATCACCAAAGATCCTGACACTATTCTTGCCCAAGGTCACTTTGGAACATCAGTTGGAAAAATGGTTTGCGGTTGCAGATTCCAATCATATTATCCCATTACGCCAGCTTCTGATGAAAGTGTTTATCTTGAGTCACATGAACTTTTAGAAGTTCAAAACGATAGACCCGGCTCCACCCTTGTAATTCAAACAGAAGATGAAATTTCTGCAATGGGAATGATGATTGGTTCTGCATTAACTGGTACACGTTCTTCAACTTCTACTTCAGGACCTGGGTTTGCATTAATGACTGAAGCATTGGGATGGGCAGGAATCAATGAGGTTCCTGTTGTAATCACTTTGTATCAAAGAAGTGGGCCCTCAACAGGTTTACCTACAAGACATGGACAAGATGATTTACTTTTTGCTGTAAACGCAGGACATGGAGATTTTCCAAAAATTGTTTATGCATCAGGAGATATTGAAGAAAGCTTTTATGATACTGGACAATGCTTTAACTATGCAGACATTTATCAAGTTCCAGTCATTCATATGATGGACAAATTCCTATCTAGCTCTGTTATTACCTGCAAAAAGTTTAATCCAAAAAAGGTCATAATTGATAGAGGTCAATTACTAGATAAAGTAGATGGTGAATACAAGAGATTTGCTTTTACTAAAGATGGAATATCACCCCGATCCAAACTAGGTTTGGATAATGGAATTTTTTGGAATACTGGGGACGAATCAGATGAATATGGGCATATTTCAGAAGATCCTGATATGAGAATAAAAATGATGGACAAAAGAATGTCTAGGCTTGATTTGATATTAAAGAATATTCCTGATGATGAGCAAGTTGTCTCATTTGGTGTACATGATCACACAATAATTTCATGGGGTTCTACCAAAGGACCAATAACTGATGCAATTGATTTACTAAAAAAAGATGGAATCAATATAGGATTTATTCAAATTAAATTAATTCATCCATTTCCTACTGATTATGTCAAATTTCTTCTAAAAGATGCAAAAACAATAATTGACATTGAAGCAAATCATTCTGGACAATTAGGAAAACTTTTCAAACAAAATGTCTTACGAGATATTGATTACTATATTCTGAAATATACTGGAAGAGGTATGACAAGTACTGAGATTCATGATTCGTTAAAAAAGATAATAGAAAATAAAGCAAACAAGAAGGAGATTCTAAGTCATGGCGCTTAAACTTGCAGATTACAAAACTGATGTGCACAATGATTGGTGCCCCGGTTGCGGCGACTTTGGAATTGTAAATGCATTACAAATGGCTTTAGCTGAAATGGGAATTCAACGTGACAAGGCAGCAATATTTTCTGGTATTGGATGTTCTGGAAAAACATCTCATTTTATCAATACTTTTGGTATTCATACATTGCATGGTAGAGTTTTGACTTTTGCTCAGGGAGCAAAACTTGCAAATCCAAATCTTACAATAGTTGCAGTTGGTGGAGATGGTGATGGATTGGGTATTGGAGCCGGACATTTTGTTGCTGCAGGAAGACGAAATATTGATATGACTTACATTATATTTGATAATGGAGTATATGGCCTGACAAAAGGACAGGCATCCCCCACATTAAAGCTAGGAGAGAAAACAAAATCACTCCCATCTCCAAACACAAATTATAACGTTAATCCAATTGGATTGGCAGTTGCAAGCGGATTTACATTTGTAGCTCGCGGGTATTCTTATGATGTAAGACATCTCAAAGATTTAATCGTTAAAGCAGTAAATCATAAAGGCTTATCATTTCTTGATGTACTGCAGCCATGTCCTACATACAACGACATTAACACCAGAGATTGGTATGCAGGAGTTGATTTGGCAAAAGAATCTATGGAAAGACATTCAAGAATTTATAAATTGGAGGATACACATTTCGATCCTGTAGTCCATATAGCAGAAGAAGCTGAAGTTAATGAAAAACTCGCACAAGCCTTGATTAAATCTCTTGAATGGGGTAACAAGATTCCCACAGGAATATTTTATCAAAATGAAATAATTTCGCCATATGGTGATAGAATAACTGATAAGATTCCAAATTATCTTGAGAATCCTCCTTCAAGTCAAAATATCTCCCAAAATGGTTTATCAACAACGGATGTTTCAAAAATTCTAGACTCTCTTAAAGTTTAGATTAAAAAACCAGATAAGTTATAGACTAGTTTATTTCTAGATCCACTTACTGTTGAACACAATAGATGCAAATAAGATATTTCGGAAATCTATCATAAAGGGTTTCTTTGAACCTCAACTGATTAATCTTGATTTTAAAAAATCAGCAGTCAAACATCCTTCAATTTCTGATGATGGTTTAATGCAATCTGATCTGCTTCATGTATTTTTTGATATTGAAACCGGTTCCGATTATCCTGATGGTGATGAATGGTTTATCGTTGATTTGCTCTTTCCATATGACATTAAACTACCTGATAACCTAAAAGGAACTGACTATTTTACTACTGTTTCAGAAGATAATGGTAAAACATTTTGGCATCACCGTGAATTAATTCGATACAAATATGGAAAATCAAAAAAACTAGATGATGCATTAATTTTTCTTGAATCAAAATACAAAGAACTACATAGTTTACTTGAACCTATTCAAAAAGATCTCAAGTAGTTACGTTCCAAGCATTTCCTTTAAAAATATACTTTTTGTTATGAGATATTGCAGAATTTAGACGCCATCTAACAGATTCTGTATCAAACCTATATCTAATCTCAATAATGTCTGATGGTAATTTTTCTGGATTGAGATGATATGGTAATAATTCTAAAACAAAATCAATTTTTTCAATAGCATTGTCATACCGCCTTTTATCTTCAATATCTAAAATAAACACAATCTTTGGTTCTCCCAAAAAATTTAGCTGAATTTTTATTGCATTACCTGAACCTCTACGTCTTTTCATCTCCTTAAAAATATCTTTGATTTTTTCCCATCGTCTGTAGTCAAACCACTTAAAAAATTCTTCATTAAATGCAAGTGGAATATCTACATCTAAAAAACTCACATAATCATTATCATGAGGTTCTATCTCTTCTTGAGAAATAGCAAATCTAGAATTGAGAAATCCATAAATTACTTCAATCTCCCAAGGAGAAATACCATAATATCTTAACGAAGTTATTAAATTTTTACTCACAATTTCATATCTCTAAATTTCTAATTAAACCTTCAAGGCTAAAAAATCATAAATTTACCTGAAAATTAAAATTATAAGTAAAGAGAATTTAGTCTATCCATGAAGAAAGAATTTGTTGTAAGAAGTATTGATGCAGCCCCTGATGGTGCACCATACGTTGTAGTTTCTTTGTCATCTGTCAAGGATCTTAAAGAAGGAACAGGTTCTCCACCATCACCTTTTGGTAGTCCAAAAGTCATGGGGTTCACAAACATGAATGACATGATGAAAGATCTCAACAAAATGTTCTCTGGAATGGGAATGGGTATGCAAGCTGGTGTTACTCAGCTAAAACTAGAAATGCACGAATACAAAGAAATGGGCTTATCTGTAGGTGATAAAGTCTATCTTGAATTGACCAAAGAAGAAACTTTGGGCATATAGATTTTTTTTAAAAATTTTCTCTAATTTTAGATTGTGTTGAAATATTTCCAACCATAAAAAGCACCTATTGTTGCAATAACAAACAACATTGGCTTCCATGCAAATACTGGAATACTTGGGGTTGCAAGCTTTACTTTGTAATTATCCAAAATTGCATGTACATCTTTTTTGATTCTGTCATGCCATATCTTGTAATCAACTTGATATTTTTTTAGAATCTCTTCTACTTCATAAACAACGGGTGTTCTTTGTGAAAAAAGATGTTGAAGATAATCTCTTGATACCTCTACTTCAGCATGAATTCCAATCAATCCTTTCTTGAGATCTACCATCCTAACGTGCATTTCCCATGGCTTCTTTAGTTTAAGATTCAAACCATTTCCTATTTGATCTGGTTGCTTATGTTCAAATTTCACTTTGGTAAATCCCTCGGTTGTAAAAATTTTTATTAGTTCATCAAAACTCTTCTTTACAACTATATGCAATTGCTCGACTCCTTCTTTACTGTCTACATCAATTTTGTGCTTTATTCCATCAAAAAATGAAATTGTCTTTGGGTATGTAGTGAGATATTCCATTATTGTGAGAATAAAATAGCTCTATTTAAAGCAGAACAAAAATCCCTGCTAATTACCAAACTTATTTTTCAGACCTCTAACATATACACACTGATCTGGTGAAATTGTCATTTCATTTGGATTGATCTTTCTATCAGTAAGTCTTGCTCCTGAGTCCCTAACAATTGCAAATGGTTTTAATTCTGCACCCTCGCCCATTTTGTGATTGGCAATTGTTGCAATATTGTCAACTACTGCTTGAAATGTCACTTTAAGGAGGTTCCCATCAAGATCTCTTTTTGCTCTCATATCCAAAACTGGTTCAATTCCTGCACATGCAACAGCAATACCTGATGTTCCAACACGAACTGGCATTAATCTACTATCTACTAGAATTACTCCTACATGAATTAGAAATTTTAAGAAAACCTTTCTACGAATTTGCTCAGCAATAAGATATGGATCTTTTGGATAAAGAATTATTTTTCCCATTTTAGTATTGGATTTATCAATCCCAGCATTTGGTGCCATAATGTTGTCTGCTGATGTTATGACAAAACCAGAAATCCCGCCAAAGATTTTATCTGATTCTCTTATGATAATTTCTGCAATTTCTGATTTTAATTGAAATTTCTCTGCCACTTTGATTCCTTTTTTTGATACCTTAATTGTATCAAGATCTATAATTCTACCCTGGGAATTTGAAATATACTTTGTTGAAATTACAATAATGTCCTTATCTACAAGTTTTTCATTATTTTTCTTTAATGTATCTAACAATGTCTCAAATACATCGAATTGAACTATTTTTCTTTCAGCTAATAGAGGTAATACTGTTAGTGGCATACTATTTAGTTATGTTATTTCTTTTTTATTGTTCTGAAAAGCTTTTAATCTCTTAAAGAAGGATTTTTGAACATGAATATTGTTGAGAAGATACTTGCACGTGCATCAGGTAGGAATAACGTCTATCCTGATGATGTAGTATTTGCAAATGTTGACAAAGTAATGGTTCATGATGTTTCTGGTCCAGGTGTTCTTAAAGTATTTGACAAATTAAAGAAACAAGGGTTTGATATTGAAAAATTATGGGATTCCTCAAAGGTTTGGGTAGCTGAAGATCATTTTGTTCCTTCCGCTGACAAAATTTCTGCTGAAAATATCGTAAAATTATCTAATTTTACAAAAAAGTATGGAATTGCAAAACATTTCAAGTATGGTATGGGTCAATATGGAATTTGTCATACATTATCTCATGAGGAAGCATTGGTCATGCCTGGCGATGTTTATGTTGGTGGTGATTCTCACACCAATACTACTGGAGCATTAGGAGCATTTGCATGTGGATTAGGTCATACTGATGTTGCATATGTTTTACTTAATGGAAAGATTTGGTTCAAAGTTCCTGAAACAATCTACTTCAAACTAAATGGAAAACTTCCAGATCATGTGATGGCCAAGGATTTCATTTTAAAAATAATTGGTGATATTGGAACTGATGGAGGAAATTATAAAACAATGCAATTTGGAGGATCAGGAATTGATGCTATGTCGGTTGAAAGTAGATTGACATTATGTAACATGACAACTGAAGCAGGAGCTAAAAATGGAATTGTTGAGCCTGATCAAAAAGTTGTAGATTATCTTACAAGTAGAGGAGCCATTAATGTTTCTCTGATTAAAGGAAATCATGATGCAGAGTATGCACAAATTATTGAATACGAGGGCTCTGAAATGGAGCCTCTTGTTGCAAAACCTTTTTCTCCTGAAAATATTGCAATAGTAAGAGAAGCGCCTTCAATTGAACTTGACAAATCATACATTGGATCTTGCACTGGTGCAAAATATGAAGACTTGGAAGCTGCAGCAAAAATTCTTAAGGGTAAAAAAGTAAAGATTAGAACTGAAGTTTTACCTGCATCGATTTCAATTTACAAACGTGCTATGGAAAACGGATTACTGAAAATTTTCTTAGATGCTGGAGTTACTGTAGGTCCTCCAACATGTGGTGCATGTTGTGGTGCACATATGGGAGTGTTGGCAAAAGATGAAATTTGTATCAGTACTACAAATAGAAACTTTCCAGGACGTATGGGTCACGTTGAATCTCAAACATATCTTTCATCTCCACTTGTAGCAGCAGCCTCTGCAATAACTGGCAAAATCACCGATCCGAGGGACTTGAATTGAAAGGTAACATTATAAAATATGAGCAAGACAACATTGATACTGATGTCATAATCCCAGGCCAATATTTAAAAATCCATGATTATGCTGAACTTGCAACTCACGCCATGGAAGGACTGGATCCTGATTTTCATTCCAAGGTGAAAGAAGGTAATTTTATCTTGTCTGGAAAAAATTTTGGATGTGGTTCTTCTCGTGAACATGCTCCAATTGCATTATCTCACTCAGGAATAAAGGCAGTTTTGGCCTTATCGTTTGCTAGAATTTTTTATAGAAATGCAGTTGATGGTGCATTTTTATTACCAATTGAAATTCAGGAGGATGCATATAAGGGAATTTCAGAAGGCGATGAAATTGATATTGATGTTAGTAAAAATGAAATAAAAAATCTAACAAAAAACCATACATACAAAATGAAACCCTTTTCAGAAATTATTGGAAAAATCATCGAGGCTGGTGGGCTCTTTAATTACAAACCAGACTAGGATTAAAAATGGGAAAAACGCTTTTTGAAAAAATTTGGGATGCTCATTTGGTTGTTGAAAAACAATCTAGTCCATCTTTAATCTACATTGATAGACATCTTGTACATGAGGTAACATCACCACAGGCATTTGACGGTCTACGAATCAATAATAGAAAAGTTCGAAGACCTGATCTTACTATTGCTACGATGGATCATAATGTTCCAACAACCGACAGAAGCCTTCCAATTTTAGATCAAACATCGTCAATTCAAATTCAAACACTTGAAAAAAATTGCAAGGATTTTGGAATTCAATTATTTGATATTGCTAGTCCAAATCAAGGTATTGTTCATGTAATTGGACCTCAATTAGGAATAACCTTGCCTGGAACTACTATTGTTTGCGGTGATAGTCATACATCGACACATGGTGCATTTGGTGCACTTGCACTTGGAATAGGAACAAGTGATGTAGAACATGTTTTAGCCTCTCAAACACTTTGGTTGGAAAAACCAAAACCATTTGAAATTAGAGTTGAGGGAAAACGAAAGAACCCCCATGCAGTGACTGCCAAAGATATCATTTTGTCAATCATCAAAAATATTGGGACTGGAGGTGGTACTGGAACCGTGGTGGAATATCGTGGTGAAGGAATTACGGACCTTTCTATGGAAGAGAGAATGACTATTTGTAACATGTCTATTGAGGCTGGGGCTAGAGCAGGATTAATTGCTCCTGATGAAAAGACTTTTGATTACCTTAGAAATAGAAAATATACTCCAAAAAATTATGAATCTCTAGTAGATTATTGGCATGAAAATTTAAAAACTGATTCTGATGCAAAGTTTGAAAAACAATATTTTTTACAGATTGATAACATTGCACCACAAGTTAGTTGGGGAACAAATCCTGGAATGACTTGTGATGTTACTGACTCAGTTCCTTCTCCTGATGATTATTCCAATGGTGATCAAAATCAAAAGAAAGGAGCAGAAAAAGCTCTTGAATATATGGATCTAAAACCTGGAACACCAATAACTGATATCAAAATTGATAGAGTGTTTATTGGTTCTTGCACAAATGCCAGATTAGAAGATCTTATTGAAGCATCAAAGGTTATCAAGGGAAGAAAAGTTTTTCCAAGTGTCAGGGCAATGGTTGTACCTGGGTCCCAAATGGTAAAAAGACAAGCAGAAGATATGGGTCTTGATAAAATCTTCACTGATGCTAATTTTGCATGGAGAGAAGCTGGATGTAGCATGTGTTTAGGAATGAATCCTGACATTTTATATCCTGGCGAAAGATGTGCTAGTACATCCAATAGGAACTTTGAAGGAAGACAAGGAACTGGAGGCAGGACACATCTTGTTAGTCCTGTAATGGCAGCAGCTGCTGCAATTGAAGGACATTTTGTTGATGTAAGAGAATTGGAATTAAATTAGAATGAAGTCATTTAAAAAAATAAAAACAATTGTTACTCCTCTTGATAAAGTGAATGTAGATACTGATCAAATTGTCCCAAAACAATTTCTCAAACTAGTCCAAAAGTCTGGATTTGGAAAATTTCTTTTTTATAATTGGAGATTTGATGAAAATGAGAATAAGAAACAAGATTTTGTTTTAAATGATGACAAGTACAAAAACTCGAAAATTCTTGTCGCGGGAGATAATTTTGGTTGTGGTTCAAGTCGTGAGCATGCAGTATGGGCATTACAAGATTATGGCTTTTCAGTAATAATTGCACCCTCTTTTGCCGATATTTTTTATAGTAATTGTTTCAAAAATGGAATTTTACCAATCAAATTAGATGAAAAAACAATCAAGAAATTACAGCAACAAACAGATGAGATAGAGATTGATTTGGAAAACCAAACAATAAAAACATCTAATGAAAAAATTCCCTTTGCAATTGACTCTCATAAGAAAAAAGTTCTCCTGCAAGGTCTAGATGATATTGGACAAACTCTTCAATTTGAAGACAAAATATCTGAATTTGAAAAAAATTCTACAATCCCATCTCTTTTATGATCTTTTTCACAGTCTTTTCATTTCTCTCTAAAACTAATGGTGATTCTATATCCATCCATTCTTTTTCTTCAATATCATAAGCACTAATCTTTTTTTCCTTTGATAATTGTTGGAGTATATCAAATGATAAGTTGATTTCTTTTTGATTTCTTTTTGCTTTAATTCTCTTTAAGATGTCTTTTCCTAAAATATAGATTCCCAGACATTCTGCTATTTTCAATTTCATTTTTGGTTTTTCTTTGAATTCTGTAACTATTCCATCCTCAACAATTGCAAAACCTGTTTCTTCTTTTCTTCTGGTTCTAGTTGCAATACATGCAGTGCTCTTTTTCTCTCTAAAAAAATCTCTCATCTTTTTAAGATTTATTGCACACAAATTATCTACAAACCATAAAACAAACTCTGATTCATCTTTGAGTTTTTCTTCAATATGTAACAGATCTCCACCTGTTCCACTTTGTGAGTCTTGAACAAATGTGATATTTTTTACGTTGTTTAGATTGTCATAATAATTTTTAATTTGGCCCCCAAGTCCTTCATAATCTGAAATAATGATAATCTCTTTGATGAACCTAAATGTATTCAAGTAATTTACAATATATTCAATCAATGGTTTTCCATTAATTGGAGTCATAGCCTTTGGAAAAAACTCTGTATACGGCCTACCTCTAGTTCCTTTACCACCAGCTAAAATTATGGCCTTCAAAGTCTAACGGTATGACTTTTGTTTTCTTCTTCTGGCTCCAGGCCCGCCAAATTTCTTTGGTTCTTTTCTCCTAGCATCTCCGCTAATCAGATATTTATCATATTCAGAAATTCGTTGTCTGAGATCTTCTCTGATAGATTTTGACAGTGGGTGATCTTTTGGATCTTTTTTGGATTTAGTCCATCCAGTTAATGCTCTTGAAATTGCAGTTGCTGTTGCACTTGCCTGTCCCATGTAACCTCCACCTCTTACCCTAACAGAAATGTCAATTTTATCTCTCAAATCTCCTGTGATTTCTAAAGGTGCAAGCATGACTTCTCTTGCCGTCTCTTGAGGAATCATTTCTACTGGAACATTATTGATTCTAACTTTTCCCTGTCCTTTTGTAATGTATACATGTGCACTAGATGTTTTTCTAGTTGCAAAATAGATTTCAGTTTTTGGAGTTGTCATTCAGTCCACCCTATTGTCTTTCCAAGTTCACCCATGGTTGTATAGTTTGATGCAGATCTTTTAATCTTAGCTTTTTCAAATTGAATCTTTTCAAATGGACTCAATTCTTTTGGGGAACCAATATAGGTTCTAAGTTTTTTGTGTGCAGTTAATCCTGATGACTTCTTTCTTGGTAACATTCCTCTAATCATTCTTTTCATGATTGTGTCTGGTCTTCTAGGATGAAATGGACCATGTTTTGGATTAATGATACTTGAAATCTCTAAAAAATCTCTGTATTCTTTAATAATATTGGAGCGTGTTCCACTAATCATAATTTTTTCACAATTTACAATTGATACTCTGTTTCCTTTTAACAATAACTTGGCAACATTTGATGATAATCTTCCAGCAATGTGGCCTGTAGCATCGACGACAATCGGACGATCTGTTACAATTGTATCTTCTTGACTAACCAAGTAGTTTCACTCCTTTTCCAGTTGGATTATTTTCTATTAATTCTAAATAACTAATAATTCTTCCACCATTTTCAATAATCTTTGTTGCAGCAGAATTTGAAATAGAAAACGAACAAAGTGTAATTTTATGAGGGATGTTTCCCGTTCCTAAGACTTTACCTGGAAAGACCACTGTTTCGTTTTCTTTTGTTAACTGACCAATTCTATACAAATTGATATCTCTCCTAGCAACTGATGGTTTTAGTATGTATTCAGACAATTTTGCCCAAATTGGAGCATCATTCTTGACTGATGCCCTCTTTAGATCCTTTGCCATACGTATAACTATTTGATTAGTCATGTGAATAATGCGTTTTAAAACCCAAATATAATGTCTATGCTTCTTATTCTAAATTACCGATGATATCTTTGAATTCAACCAATCTTTTGTTGACTTCCTCTACACCTGCAAGGATAATTTCCTCTGGTTTAAGTGATCCTGTGGATTCTACAGTGAGAATTCTTTCATCTTCATTATTAGTTTCAGTTAGAACTGAAATGTTTGATGAATTCCATTTTGCATGTTCAGTTCCACGGCCTAGTCGTGCATAGCATTCCACTTTCACTCTTTGTCCTGTAGCTAATTGTACAATGGGAATTTTATCTGAAATTGGTTTAATCAGATCATTTTCTGATATCAACTCATTAGATAGAATTGTCCTTGTTATATCAGAATCACCAGAATCCAATACTAACATGACTTTACAGTTTGAGCAACCAGTTTCACTTTTACAATCACACTCTGTTGGCTCGTTAAATCTTGTTAGGTCAGTCTTTAGTGGAATCAATCCTAGTCTATGTGCCAAACCTTCATCTGGTATTACTGATGAATTCTCTAATATGTCAACAGTATCTATGGCAAATATAGGAACACCATTGAGACAGATACGCCTAAGTGCATTTGAGTATTGTAATGGAACTCCTTTAAGTTTTACCGACATTTTTTTATCACCTTTGCTAATAATCTCTAATGAAGACAAATCTTGATGGAAATCTTCAAAGTCCACATAAAAATCTAGCTAGATTCACGTATAGATAAATACCAAATTGTGATAGATTATTTCAGAAATGGCCGATGTAACTGTTGTAAAATATTCTTTTGAAGGAGAAAAATTTGAGATTTTGGTAAAGCCCGATCCTGCACTGGAATATAAACTTGGAAAGAAAAAGGATATCTCATCTGTTTTGGTTTCTGATGAGATTTACACTGATTCAAGTAAAGGTACAAAACCCTCTACTGAAAAACTTCTCAAAGCTTTCAAAACTGAGGATGAAACAGAAATTGCTCAAAAGATTCTTGAAAAGGGTGATCTAAATTTAACAACTGAACAGAGACGTAAAATGACTGAAGAAAAGAAAAAGCAAATTGTTGAATTTATTGTCAAGACATACGTTGATCCTAGAACACATTTACCTCATCCTCCATTAAGAGTAGAACAAGCTATGAAGGATGCACGAGTTTCAGTAGACCCTCAAAAATCAGTAGATGAACAGATTAAAGATATAGCTGAAAAACTTCGCTCTGTAATTCCACTGAAATCTGAAAATCTCTCACTTGAAATTGTTGTTCCTGCACAATATGCCTCACAATCATATGCTGTTCTAAAATCAATTGGTTCTCTTAAGAAAGAAGAATGGCAAAATAATGGTTCACTAAAAGCAATACTTGAAATACCCGCTGCAGCAAGGCCAAACGTGATTGATAGATTAGGTTCTATTACCAAAGGATCTGCTACAGTAGAGGTAATGAAATAATGGATAATAGACGAAAATATGTTATCCCTGGAGATGTAGTGACTACCGGTCCCTACAGACCTGAACAAAATGTTATTTTGGAAGGAAGCAAGATAATTGCTACAACTGTAGGCATTTCAGAAATTTATGATGATTCTGTTAAAGTAATTCCATTAACTGGAAAATATATTCCAAAAATCAATGATCTTGTAATTGGAAAAGTTATCTCTCATTCATCCTTGTCATGGGAATTAGATATCAACTCTTGTTATGTTGGATTTTTACCCGCACAGGATGTCTTTGGACGGGATTTTTCAGCACATGCTGATGATTTATCTTCCAAACTAAAAACAGGTGATCTTGTTGCAGCAAGAATTGCCAATTTTGATAGGACACGTGATCCTCTTGTAACAATATCTGATAGGGATCTTGGGAAGATCGACACTGGAGACTTGGTTAAAATATCTTCAAGTAAAGTCCCACGCCTAATTGGAAAAAGAGGTACGATGATTCAAACAATTGAGATGGCTACAAACGCAGCAATAACCATAGGACAAAATGGCTGGGTAGTAGTTTCTTGTGAGAATCCCGAGGGATTATTAAAGGCTAAAAAAGCAATCCAAATGGTTGATGAACAAGCACATATTGCAAATTTAACTGATCAGATAAAAGAAATGTTAGAATCAAAAGGTGAATCATAATGGGTGGAAGGGAGTCAGAATTAGTTTTACTAGATGAAAATGGAATTCGATGCGATGGGAGAAAAGTAGATGAACCAAGAAGAATAATGATTAAAGCTGGCGGACTAAAAAATGCAGATGGATCAGCTTACATTGAATTTGGTGATAACAAAATACTTGTTGGAGTTTTTGGTCCAAGAGATGTTCATCCTAAACACATGTCAAACACTGATACTGGTATCCTAAGAGTTAGGTATCATATGGAGCCATTCTCAGTATCTGAAAGAAAAAATCCTGCTCCATCAAGAAGAGAAATTGAAATTTCTAAAGTTATCAAAGAGGCACTTCAACCTGCAGTCATATTGGATAAATTCCCAAGAACTGCAGTTGATGTTTTCATTGAAGTTCTTCAAGCCGATGGTGGTACTCGTTGTGCTGCACTTTCTGCTGCATCTGTTGCATTAGCTGATGCAGGAATTCCGATGAGAGACATGGTTGCTGCATGTGCTGCAGGAAAAGTTGCAGACACTGTAGTTCTTGATGTAAATAATGAAGAGGATCAAGCAGGTCAAGCAGATATGCCTATTGGCTACATGCCAAATCTGAAAAAAATTACCTTACTACAATTAGATGGTGTTCTTACTCCAGAAGAATATAAGAAATGTATTGAAACTGGAATTATTGGGTGCAAAATTGTTTATGATTTACAAAAGAAAGCTTTGCATGACAAATACTTTGGTAGTGGAGGAGAACAATAAATGTCCTCAAGTATAATAGATGAATTAAAAAAATCACAAATTCTTGAATTATTGGAACAAGGAAAACGAATTGATGGTAGGGCATTGGATGAAACAAGAGAATTAATTATTGAGACAAATGCAATTCCAAAAGCTAATGGGTCTGCAAGAGTTAGGCTTGGTGATAGCGAAGTAGTTTGTGGTGTAAAAATCCAACCTGATAGACCTTTTCCTGATATGGGTGATAAAGGAATATTCATTTGCACTGCTGAACTTTTGCCTCTATCTCATCCTAGTGTTGAAACTGGCCCTCCTGGCCCTGATGTAATTGAATTAGCAAGAGTTGTTGATAGAGGAATTAGAGAAAGTCATATGATTGATCTGTCCCAATTAGTAATTAAAAAAGACAAGTCTGTTGTAGGTGTTTTTGCTGATAATGTTGTATCTGATTACGATGGAAATCTTTTTGACGCTTGTGCATATGCTGCAACAGCTGCTATATTATCTTCAAAAACCCCAAAATGGGAATTAAATGATGATATCCCAACACTTGTTGAAGGTCAAGAATCTGACGTACCAATTACAACAATACCTGTCTCTGTAACTATGGGTAAAATTGGAAATCATATTATTGTTGATCCAAACGCTGATGAATGGGATGTAATGGATGCAAGAATAACCATCACTACTGATTCTGATGGAAATATTTGTGCCTCACAAAAAGGTGGAAATGATGGTTTCAGTATGGATGAGATTGTAAGATGTGGAGAAATATCTATTATGATCGGCTCAAAAATTCGAGAAAAATTAAAACAAGTAAAGGAAGGCAATTAGCAAGTTGGCCAAGAAAAAATCTCTAAAAGGATTGGGTGCAAGGTATGGAATTAAACTCCGAAAGCAATATACCAAAATCCATCTTACGCTAAAAGAAAATAGAACTTGTCCTGAGTGCGGCTCAAAAAAATTTTCTAGAGATGCAGTCGGGATATGGTCGTGTAAAAAATGTAGTTTCAAAATTGCAGGAACCGCATATGATATCAATCTTTAGTGCAAAAATTTACGTTGATGCAAAAAAGAAAACAGCAGCAATTTTTGATTCCGTGAACATTGATAATGAATACTATCCTGAAAATCCCACAAAAACGAAAATGTCTCTAAATGAAAAAATTGAAATTTCTATAGAATCTGAGTATATTTCTCATCTTCGTGCAAATCTAAACTCTACTCTAAGATTAATTCAGGCAAGCTATGATTCAATTGAATCGGTAAAGATATAATAAAACTCTAAACAAGAAAATAGTATGTCAACAGGACAAATGCCCCCATGGCTTCAAGAACAACTCATGAAGCTACAACAATCACAACAAAATTTACAATCAGTCCTGACTCAAAAACAACATCTTCAAATGGAAAAAGTAGAAACTGAGAAAGCTCTTGAAGAATTACGAAAGGCAGATGAAGATGATAATGTATACAAACACTCTGGCTCAATTCTAATCAAATCTACAAAAAAAGAACTAGTTGATGAACTTGAAGAAAAACTAGAGATGGCAAAAACACGTTTTACTGTACTTGAAAAACAAGAAACAAGAATCAAAGAAACTCTTAAAGAACAAGAAACAAAAATTACTGAAATGATGAGAGGTGGAGCAGGAAGCGGCGCGAAGATGACTGATCAACCTGCTAAAATTGATGATCCTAGAAAATAACCTATTAAAATTTCAAACAAAATATTAATAAATTAAATCAGTTATATTTATTGAACTTTCAAAATTTGAGAATAATTGTAGATGAACGTGAGCGCAAGAGTGGCATCCCTGATCTACTAAGATCTGTAGGTCTCAATCTAGAAATGAAAACACTTCCGGTAGGTGATTATATTGTTGCACCTGAAATAGTCATTGAAAGAAAAAGTATTCGTGATTTACTATCATCTATATTTGATGGTCGATTATTTGATCAATGTTCAAGACTAAAGGAACATTTCCAATACCCAATAATACTGTTAGAGGGAAACGTTGATGAAATTGATGAAATTGCTGATAATCCACTAATTTTTTATGGTGCAATTTCTACAGTAGTCATTGATTTTAAAATCCCTGTAATCCCTACTCCTAGCGCAATACATACAGCTAAACTCCTTGTTTCAATGTGTTCCAGAAAAGAATCTCCAAAAGGACCATATTTAAAGAAAATCAAAAAATCAAATGATTTAGAAAAGCAACAATTATCATCATTATGTAGTCTTCCTGGAATTGGCGAGAAATTTGCAGTAAGAATGTTAGAAAAGTTTGGCACTCCTCTCAAAGTTTTTACTGCAACTACTACAGAGCTTGCAAAAATTGATGGTCTAGGTGAAGCAAGAGCAAAAAAAATTAAAAAAATTCTAGAATCTCAAAGTACATTTCTAAAAACAACAAATCAAAAAACTCTGCATGATGCATGATATCATTAAATAAATTGATAAATATGTATCATTGATGTTAGTCTCACTTGACTGGTTGAAAAAAAATCTATCTGATCCTAATCTTGTAATTTTAGATACCAGACCTAAACCCATGTTTTTGTATGGTCATCTTGAAAGTTCTCAATCATTATCGATAGAACAAGTAGTTCAATTCGATCAATACGGTTCAAATCTTGTTTTAGATGAAGAAAATTTTGCTGAACTGCTTAGTTCTCTGGGAATTGATGATACAAAAACTGTTGTAGTGATTGGTGATTTTATGGATCCATCTGCAGCACGTATAGTGTGGACTTTTCTATATTTCGGACATGAAAGGACATTCTTACTTGATTCAACAATTTCTAATTTACAAAGAAATGGATTTAAATTTATAAAAAAAACATTTACTCCACTGCGTACAAATTTTATTCCAAAGATAAATAGTACAATTAGAATTGATGCTGAAACACTCAAAAATAATTTAGATAAATTTACTATTTTAGATGCAAGAACCCCACAAGAATTTATGGGGGGTCATATACCAAATTCAAAACTCATTCCATTCACGGAAGGTATCGGATATGATGAAAAGATCTTTAAAGATTCTGAATTCTTACAAAATCTTTTTTCTCAACAGATGATTTCAAAGACTAATCCGATTATTTGTTATTGTATGCACGGGCATAGGGCATCAAGTTTATTTCTTCAGTTAAAGATTGCAGGTTTTGAAAATGTCAAACTATATGATGGCTCATTTGTTGAGTGGTACGGAAGAAGATTCCCCCTTGAGTAATTTCCTCTTCAACGTTGTTCCGCACATAGGGCATTCTTTTCCTGATATGTGATTTATACAACAACCCGGGCAATAATGAACCCACCTGCCAACATCCTGAATACCTGTAGTCATTATTGGCGTTGTCTTTAGACCAATGTTTTTTGCAACATTTGTTATTGCAAAGTCATCTGTGATTAAGTGGCCATTGAGATTAATACAGAGTGCGATTATTGAAATGTCTTGTTTTGATAATTGTTGATAGTCTCCTGTTTCTTTTGCCGACGCAATTGCAGAATTCATTGATTCATTATCTGGATCCATTATCTTAAGTCGATTTGTCTCAAAAAGAGTTCCTAATGCATCATGATTTTTTTTGATATGCTTGATCTCTTCATACACAAGTGAAGTAGTATAACAATCATTGTCAGATCCAAATGGAACTCCTGCATAAAATGCACTGGCATCTAAAATTCTAAAATCCAAGCTTGCTCATCTGTCTCAAACCACGTTTCTTTAATCTAATAAAAACTGCTGGTTTTTTGTATTTTTTAATTATTATTGGTTCTTCAAATCCTGCAGATTTAACAACCTGTGCATCCATTACTATGCTGCAGTCATGAGATGATATTATTTCAATTTTCTCATCTGGAACAACAATTGATTCTAATCGATACACTGGCGCAACCGGTGTTATGATCAAGACATCCAAGCTTTCATGAAGAATTGGACCTCCCAATGAGAATGAGTGGCCTGTTGAACCACTAGGAGTTGCTATGATCACACCATCCATCTTTTGTTTTACTGTGTCATTTTGAAATTTTATTTCAATTTCTGCAGTTTTTGTAAGATTTGTCCTGCAAATGTAGATCTCATTTAATGCGGGGGGGAATTCTTTTCCTCCACTTGATGCTACCACTCTGATTCTTTTATCCAAAAAAAACTTATCTTTTAAAATACTGTTTATTGCATCATCAATATCTTCAATAGTGATTTCTGCAAGAATTCCTCTATTGCCTCCCACATTAATGGTAAGGAGCGGTGTCTCATTTTCAAGATTTCTAAATACTCTGAGAGTTGTCCCATCCCCGCCAAGTGTGACTACAAGATCCAAGTTCACCTTTTTTAATTCCTCAAGTGACTCTAGTTTTTTTGCCCCATCTACTACCACTGGAGATATAGTGTACACTTCAGATTTTCTTGCAAGAAACTTTCTTGCAACATCTCTTGCAGCATCTTCTGAATCTTTTGAACCGACTTTACTTATGATTGCAACTTTATGAAGTTTCAAACAAATTTCTTATCTTTCATGTACTTAATAATGATATTTTTATTAAATTTTCTAGAAAAACAATTAAGTATGAAAACAAATTCATAAAATATCATGAGTTACGCACATCCCGAAGTGTTAGTTAAAACTGAATGGGTGTCACAGAATCCGCCTGATAATAATAGAAAATTAGTTGAAGTAGATTATGATCCCGTAAATGGATATCAAAAGGGCCACATTAAAGGTGCTAGTCTAATTTGGTGGAAACGTGATATCAACGATCCAATTACTAGAGATATAATTAACAAAAAGCAATTTGAAGAATTAATGTCAAAAAATGGAATTTCAAAAAACTCTGAAGTAATCCTTTACGGCGATTTTAACAATTGGTTTGCAGCTTTTGTTTTTTGGGTTTTCAAGTACTATGGTCATGAAAATCTCAAGATCATGGATGGCGGCAGAAAAAAATGGGAGTTAGAAAATAGAGAATACACAACAGAAGAACCAAAAATTAATCCTTCTACATATTCTGCACTTCCACCTGATGAGGGATTACGTGCATACTTGTATGATGTGAGTCGTGCTCTAGAGCGTGAAGATACAGTGATGGTTGATGTAAGGTCTCCCAAAGAATTTACAGGGGAAATTACTGCTCCTCCTGAATATCCAATGGAACATGCACAAAGAGGTGGACATATTCCAGGCGCAAACAACATTCCATGGGCAACTGCTGTCAATGATAAAGATGGAACGTTCAAGTCTGTTGAAGAACTAAAACAAAATTATGAACCAAAAAGTGTTACTCCTGATAAAGATATAATTTGTTATTGTAGAATAGGGGAAAGATCATCTCACAGCTGGTTTGTTTTAAAATATTTACTTGGATATCCAAAAGTTCGAAACTATGATGGCTCTTGGACTGAATGGGGAAATATGATAGGAAACCCAGTGGAAAAATAAATTGCTTTTAGATCTGCCTATTCTAAAGAAAGGATCTTTTTACTACATTAAAGATGCTAATACTGATTTTATCATGGAAGACAAGACAAAAAGAGGTCTAACCATTAAGGAAACCTCTGTTGATGAAAAACTCAAAGTTAAAGCTGACAAAGGCATGATTCATGATATGGATGGAATTGGGCATTGGGTTCCAATAAGATGGTATTTTTCAAAAGATCAGTATGCTCTAGATCAGGTTTTATTTCATGCCCAAAATATGGAAAAAAAATACACTGAACTACGTGAGTTGACCTGTCCTGAGGAAAATGACTGATAACCTTTTTAAACAAATTCTAATTAATTAAACTAAATGTCATTACTTCTTAAAGATCGCGTTTGGTCAATGGAAGCACCTACTGCAAAGAGAGGTGTATATCCATTACATGGTTTTAAGCTTGGACTTTATAGACTGCCGATTCAACTTGAAGATCCAAATGAAATTAAATCTGTACATGATGGACTAAAAAAAGCATTTGAAATGGATGCTTATGCAGATAGGATTTTTGCTACATATCGTTGGAAAGAACAGAATATGAAAGATCCCGATGCAAAGGGATATGACGAAGTAGAGTTATCCGTCACTGTTGAAATTGTTACCGGTGAAGTTGTTGATATTATTTATCAAATTTTTCCAATTGAAAAATTTGGAGATCCAAATTGGGTTAAGGATTATAGAAAGAAAGCAGATCATTTTGCTAAAATGATGATTGATACAATTTTACGAAATACCATTTTAGCAGACAAGATGATCTCTTATCTTGCAAAAACAGAGAAACTAAATCATCCTCAAGCAATAAAAAGACTAGAGGAACTAACTCCTTTGGCAAAAATTGTTCTCGGTGCTAAACCAAAACCAGTTGAAGCAACTGAAGAAGAAATAGATGATGAGGGTGGAGAAATTGAAATACCTGATGGTGCCAAACCTGGTCCAATTGATGTTGACTATAAATCTAAAATGAAACCATCGGCCCCATTTACTGCAGGTGATCATACAATAAAAACATGGGGCAGAAAAGCCTCCTCTAATAATGGCATCTTGGGAGTTTGGGGAGAATTTGTATCTGTTGATTATGATATTTGTGTTGCTGATGGAGGATGTATAGAAGCATGTCCTGTTGGTGTTTATGAGTGGTTTGATACTCCTGGAAACCCCGCATCTGAGAAAAAGCCACTAATGTCTAAAGAACCTGATTGTATCTTCTGTTTGGCATGTGAAGGTGTATGTCCACCACAGGCAATCAAGATCTTTGAGCAGAAATAGTCAACACATTTTGCAAGTATAAATAACAATTAACCATTCCATGAAATTAGGGTGGCGCTAAATCCTTTTACACAATTCGTTTTTGATCTGTTTATTCTATCAGCTATCATAATAACTGCATATACTTGTAACTTCTACTATCTTGCGTATCTCTCTAGAAGTAGAAAAGAAGTTATAGATACTACTGAAATGGGAACCCCTTCAATTACAATCCAACTCCCGATATATAATGAAAAATATGTTGCCAAAAGATTGGTGGATGCAGTATGTACTATGGATTATCCAAAAGAAAAGATGCGTATAATGGTATTAGATGATTCTGATGATGATACCGTTGATCTTTTAGGAACAATTGTGGATGAGTACAAAAAACATGGATTCCAAATTGAACATGTTAGAAGAGGTACAAGAAAAGGATACAAAGCAGGTGCATTAAAGTATGCAATGCAAACTACGGATACAGAATATGTAGCAATTTTTGATGCAGACTTTATTCCTCCAAACTGGTTCTTAAAACGAGCAATAACTCATTTTGCAAAACCAAATATTGGATTAGTTCAATGTCGTTGGGGACATGTTAATGAAAACTATTCTGCAATCACTCAGGCACAAGCTCTTAGCCTTGACTTTCATTTTCTTATTGAACAAAAAGCAAAAAGCAATTCTCACTTGTTTATGAATTTCAATGGAACTGCTGGAATTTGGAAGCGAGACTGTATTGAGGATGCAGGTGGTTGGCATACTGCAACATTAGTTGAAGATCTAGACCTTAGTTATCGCGCACAAATGAAAGGTTGGAAATGTGTGTTCTTACCAGATATTGTAGTTGATGCCGAACTTCCAGTTCAGATGAACGCTGCCAAGAGACAACAATTTCGTTGGGCAAAGGGCTCAATACAATGTGCACTCAAATTGTTAACTGATATTGTGGTAAAACGTAAAGTTGCAATAGAGACAAAAATTCAGGCATTTATTCAACTTACACGACACATTGTCTATCCCTTAATGCTTGTACAATTTCTTGCACTGCCAATTCTTTTAGCCTCCAACATGAATCTCTATGTTGTTAGTTTTATTCCTGCACTAACAATCGCAACATATCTTGCAATGGGACCCGGAGCATACATAATGATTATACAAAGCATGTATCATAAATCTTGGAAATCAAAAGCAAAAATTCTTCCAGCACTTTTGGTGTATAATGCTGGAATGTCTGTAAATAATAGTGTTGCAGTATTTGATGCAGTACTTGGAAAGAAAAATGAATTTTTGAGAACTCCAAAATATGGAATAATTACTAAAGAAGATGACTGGCGAAATAAGGCTTATAATTTACCATTTACCAAAATGACATTACTAGAAATCTTTTTTGGTGTATATGGGATGATTGGAATTTTTATCTCAATATTTTCAAACAATCCTATTTTTATTCCTATTATTGGGCTTCAAACGGTTGGATTTTTTTACATTGCATACATGAGTCTCTCCCATACTAGATTTAAAAGAAATAAATCAAGTAAAACTAGAATCTTAAGCAAGAGTGAGAAGATGGCAAATACCGTTTACAGGCTTTCAATGGTTGGAATTATTGCAATTATTGTATTTGGTGCTGTGATGGCTTTTAATGGTTATAATTCTGATATTTACCCTCTAGATAGAATGCGTGGGCATCTTGATGGTATTATTGGTTCGTCTGATCCTACTATTATTCAATCTCATCTTGTAGCAATCAAAGAGGACTTGGCAATAGTTTTAGATAATCTTCCTGATAATAACAAAAATCCCGTATGGATATTTCCTACAGAGTCTACAAACTTTTTAAGAATAGAAACTGATGTAAATACTTTGGTTGCAAGTATTGAAAAGATTTCTAGTATTCCAAAAGACAGCTCTGCATATCACACTGGAATGATGGATATTAGCGATAGAGCACTATTAATTAAAACAAACTTAATGGATGCTACACCATACATGTATGTCAGCATTTCTAATGTTGTATTTAGTACAATTTGGATTGTTGCAATAATTGGTATATTTGCAGCACTCAAAAGAAAGAAAGAGCAATTCAAAGAAATTGATGATTCTGGTATCTAAGCAATATTCAATTCTTTTCTAATTTCATCTACAGCTCTAATTCCATAAATATCTCGTATTTGTTGAATTCTTATTATTTCTTTTAGCATGTCTCTGCCAATTGTATCAATCAAGATTGAAAAGACATCACTGAATCTAATTTCCCATCTATCCGCACAATCCAAAATTTTACTAATAGCCCATTGTCTAACCTCGTGAGGAAGTGGAATATTTTCTCCTGATTCTATTGTTATTCTGTCAAACAGATTAACAATATCTGCAGTTTGTAATGCCATGCTTTCAAGGTCTTTCACATCTCCATATTTTGATTCAGAGATCATTCTGATGTTTGATTGATATTCAGACAACTTCAACAAAGCCATCACCTCTTTTGAAGAGTCACTTGAAGCCTTATTTGTTACATTCTTGACAGATTGGATTTCTTCAAATATTTTGTCAGATTTCTTATGAAATTCTGACGTTAATGCATCTTGTCTTCTCAACATTTCATTTGTTGAGGAAATCTTTTGCTCAATGCTGTTTGTCTTGTCATACACATTTTGCTTGAAATTAGAGAAATCTTCCTGAACTGATTTGAGACCTTCACCTACAAATGCAGTAGTATCAGCTCTATGTGCTAATGAACCAATCTCAGTCTCAATTTTATCAATTTTTCCACTAAGATCTCTGATTGATTGCAGATTTACACTGTTGACTGAATCTGCTTTTGAGGATATTGTCTCAAATTGTTTTTTTAAGCCATCAATAACTCCTCCGAGGGGTTCAATTTTAGATGCTTTTGATGAGATCCCATCAATTGTGACCTTGATTGCATCTAGTTCTGAACTTAGACCTGATGCTGAATTTACTTTATCTGAAATTCTTCCAATCTCTTCTCTGAAACTAGTGATCATCTGTGAATTAGATTCTAATTGATCTGTTTTTCCAGAAATAGTTTGAATGTTGTTTTTTAAATTGTCAATTTCTGAACTAATCTCCAAAAACGAATCTGTCTTTCCTGAAATCTTTCTTAGATCATCTCTGACCTCATCAATTCTCTGTGCAATTTTTATGATCATCTGAGAATTGTTTCTAATTGAATTCATACTATTTTGAACTTGGGTAGACAAATCTTGAATTTTTGGTGATGATTTTTGTATTTCGTCAATCCTATTGACTTCTTCTTGTATTCTTGCAGTTTGGTTGTTGATTTTTGTAATGAGATTTGATTGTGTTCTTACTTGATTTAATCCTGCATAAAGTTTTTGAGTATCATCTTCTAATAAATTAATTTGTTTTGATTGTTTTTGTATATTTTCAAGAGTAGATGTTAATGTATCTATCATTCCCTTTATGGCTACTAGAACTTTTTGATTATCGCTAAAAATTTTTGACATTGCCTTGATTTCTTTTTGTAATGCTTTGCTTGAATCTGAAACAGTTGCTACTTTTTTGAGTATTGCAGATGGAGTTGGTTCACGCTTGGTACTTTTTTTTGTTGCACCTGCTGTCTTTGTAGCTTTTTTCTTTGTTTCTTTGGTAACCATATATATTCAAAATAAATTCTAACGTTAAAAAAGTTGGGTCAAAAATAAAAAATGTAAAGAGTTACTTGTTGACAACTTCTGGTTCATGAAGTAACTCATGAAATGTTTTTTCTGCTAAACCATTAGCTGTTTCAATAAACCCTTTTGGACAATATTCACATTGAATCATATAGTACGGTATAGTACCGTACTATTAATAATTGGGTAATTCTAAAGTAACCTATTCTGCAGTCAGATACCCCAGGTCATATCTCTACATAATTTTCAGATGACCTATTCATCACTCTGCAATTAGATTAAGATCAATGAGCATAAAGACCTTCAATTAGAAATAATATGAAAAAATTCTAAAATTTTTGAAATTTCCTTCACTGCATAACTATTTTTAAACAAATTTGCCAAGTCAAAACATGCAAAATTTTGCATTACAGATTGATTCTTCTGGAATTCAAAGTTCGCTAAATAATACAGTATCCAGCCTAATTGAACAAATTACTCCTGAATTGCCTCATACCACATTTGTAACTGATTTGGCTTTTATCATGATAATTGGAGCAATTGTAACTCTCGCATTTTTTAAAATTCGACAACCTTTGATAATTGGATACCTTTTTGCTGGAATGCTTTTAGGTCCTCTTTCCCCTCTCTGGTCTTGGGTACTACCTGAAGGTGAGCCTTCATCTGATGTTTTAGAAGGTGTTGGAATTTTATCTGATATTTCTGCACTTAATTTGTTTTCTGAGATTGGTGTAATTCTTCTTTTATTTGTGATTGGGATAGAATTTCCATATGCAAAGATTCGTAGTATAGGTAGAGTTGCAATTGGTGTGGGTACAATTGGCTTGTTTACAACACTTGCTGCTGTATTTTATGTATCAATTACACTAGGAATGAATTTCATGGATTCTTTATTTATTGCAGGAGCACTTTCCATATCTAGTACTGCAATCATTGTAAAGATTTTAGAAGAGTTAGGACGAATTAAAACTGAATCATCAATACTTGTACTTGGAATACTGATTGTAGAGGATGTAATTGCCGTTATTTTGATTTCTTCTTTGCAATCAATTGCACTTGTTGGAACCGTATCAATAGAATCTATTTTGGTTGTAGTTTTAGTTGCAACCGGATTAATTGTTGGAACATTTACTATTGGAACTAGGATTATTCCACCTTTAATTGATAGGGTTGCAGCATCAGAACATCGTGAAATTTTACTCTTGAGTGTTCTTGGTGTGTGTTTTGGCTATGCATTATTAGCAAACATTGTTGGCCTATCTGTTGCAATTGGAGCCTTTCTTGCAGGTGTTTTGGTTGCAGAATCAAAATCTGCTGAAGTTTCAAAATTACTGGCAAGTCCAATCAAAGACATGTTTGTAGCCGTATTCTTTATCTCAGTTGGAGCATTAATGGACATATCTCATCTTGAAAATTATATCTTTATTGCAATAATTCTAATTGCTGTTGCAACTGGAATGAAGTTTTGTGGTAATATGATGGGTAACATTTTGTTTAGGCAAAAAAGAGGTAAATCTTTACGTTCTGCATTTACTTTAGCATCCCCAAGAGGTGAATTCTCTATAGTTATAGTAAAAGCCGGTGTTGATGTAGGTGTTGTGAGTGCATTTTTGTTCCCTCTAATTGGGGTGATCTCTATTGTAACGGCATTCATCTCGCCATTTTTGATAAAAGCAAGTGATAAAGTAGTGCCTGTTTTAAAAGAAGACAATGAGTGATGAACTAGAAAAATTAATTTCACAATCACATGACAATGTTACTATTTTTGATTTTGATGATAACAGCGTACCTTGTATAATTCTTGAAGAAAAAAAATATGATGAAATCTTGTCAAAAGTTGCAGGAAAATCTCTTTCTATAAACACTGATCTTAATATTTTACAAGATGGTCTAGGTCATGTTTTTGTTGAAATTGTTTTAAATTTTTCTGAGGGTGGAATTGTTGAGAGACTAATGATAAATGCAAATAAACATCTAATATTTTTTAAATCACTAGCAAAAACATCAATGCTTGCATTATCTTCTCCAAAATCTCATTATGGGAAAGATAATGTATTTATGATTCAGCTTCCTCGGCCAGAAAAAGCAGAAGACGCTTTGGAAATCATTGAAAAGGGTTTACAAAACAATCGAAGATAGATAGTGCAGTCACCGTAACTCGAACTCAGAGTTCAAATACTTGTCATTTGTATATATAATTCCATGGCAAAATCCATCTGATACCAAAAAATGTTCTAGATGTGGAAAACCTTTGGATGTTGAGACTGCTGTAAAAACGGATGAAGAAAATCAGCATAATTTAAGAAAAATCGTTTATGAAATGATAAATGAAAAATTGAAAACTAAAATGGATCCTACAAACTCCGTGAAAACTGTTAACAAATGTTAACAATGTTTTCACAGAGCCTATATATCATATCTGCATAGTTTTTTCATGAACAAAGAAACACAAGAAGCAGCAACTTGGAGGACATGTCCTAACTGTGGACAAGGTGTAATTCCTTTCAAACTAGGAGTCTGTATCTGTGGAACACAGGTTGGAAAAATTCAGTATGTACAAAATGCAAGTAGTTTTGCTAAAAACTGGTATTCCTATGTAGGTTCTGATGTGTCAAAATACGATACTGCAGTTGAAGAGACCTTTGCAGGAATAGAAGAATTTGAGTTTTCTGTCTAGTCTGGTATTTTTTATTATATTTCTCTCACTTACTATGATCCCTGCCTTTGCTGCAAACCCCACACCATACAACGAGTGGGATTTTGATTTTACTAGTGTACAAATTGCCCAAGATTCAAAAAATTTGAATAAAATGATAATTTCAATGAATGTGACATATCATGGTGAGATGCAACTTGGAACCGTCTCAATAATAACTAAAGTGACTGATCCTAGCAGTTACACATCTGAGCATACTGAATTGCTCAGGGACATGAAAATAGACGAAACCAGACCCT
>Ga0224497_10000258_pt1 | contig 40233 bp, 70 predicted proteins | sample SF_Jul11_sed_USG_4_FD_167970 | JGI IMG/M metagenome (GOLD analysis project Ga0224497, IMG submission 167970) | Sediment microbial communities from San Francisco Bay, California, United States - SF_Jul11_sed_USGS_13 | ecosystem: Environmental > Aquatic > Marine > Sediment | place: USA...
ATGATTGTTACAATAACAATTTTCATTGGTCTAAGTGTTCTTTTGGGATTTTTATTGTTCAAACCCTGAAAAATTTTTGATAGACATTGATTGCAAAATATTCCTAATTTGCAGAATAGATTTTCAGTTTATAAGCGTGGAAGTTTCCAGCAGATGTGTTAATTTGTATTTTCATTACTTTTTCTTTTGTCTTTGACGCAACCAGATTGCTATGCCAATTCCTCCTTCAACACATGCAAGTATTACAAAAATCCACTACATCAAACTTCCAAAGTTAAAGTTACCTCCAATATCAACTCCTTTCTTTTCAAGTATGTACTGTCTAATCAATCTTGATCAGAGAAGTTTTCTTCTTATATTTTGTTTTTAGTCATTGCACATTTAAAAAATAATAACTAATGTACCGGTATAAGTCAGCTAACCATAATTAATGCACAAAGTACTTCATAACATGCCCGAAAGAAAGAATTTCCTATTATTTGCTATCGCATTAGGAATTGCAGGGATTATAGTTGGTGGAATAACAATTTGGAATATGGCATCAGATTTGTTAAAGCCATGACAATTTAGGCTAACATGGTTAACCACAATTTTTTTCATGGTTAACGATGTCTCATATGGTTTAATAGAGGGAAATCTAGACGCGTTTTATCCATGGGCGCTAGAAAAAACCATCAACCACGTAGAGGAAGTCTTGCGTATTCGCCAAGAGTGCGTGCTAAAAATATGGAGGCACGTATTAGAGCATGGCCTAAATTAAATTCAGAAGAGCCAAAAATTTTAGCTCATTGTGGTTTCAAGGCAGGATGTGTTCAGATAGTGAGTATAGATGATAGAGATAAAGTTCCAAATGCAGGAAAACAACTTGTAAGTCTTGGAACAGTCCTAGTAACTCCTCCAGTGCTAATTTTAGGAATTAGAGGATATTCAAAAGATCATGATGGAATGCATGCAGAATTTGATGTATATGCAGATGATATTCCAAAATACATATCAAAAGAAATTACAGTAAAAAACAAAGAAGGTGCATTAGACAATGCAGAGAAATCCCTTCGAAAAATAAAAGAAATTTTTGCAATAGTTGCAGTTTCACCTCGTGCAGCAGGATTGGAACAGAAAAAACCTTACATTTTTGAAGCCTCAGTTAGCGGAGGAGACATACAAAAACAATTTGTTCATGTCAAAGAATTACTTGGAAAAGAAATCAAGATTGATCAAATTTTTGAAACAGGTGCAACTGTGGATGTTGCTGCAATTACCAAGGGTAAAGGATGGCAAGGTGTAATTCAAAGATGGGGCGTAAAAAAGAAACAACACAAATCAAGAAAGACAGTTAGAGAAGTTGGTTCGCTCGGTCCAATTTCCCCACAAAGTGTCATGTACACAGTACCAAGAGCAGGACAAATGGGATTCCATCAAAGAACAGAATATGATAAACGAATCATGATCATGGGAAACACAGATGACGAACAAATTAAAATCAATCCTGATGGCGGATACAAACACTTTGGATTAGTAAAAGGTGATTTCATAATTCTAAAAGGATCAGTTCCAGGAACATACAGAAGATTAATCAAACTGAGAAGTCAAATCAGAAATGTCCCAACTAAAATCAGCAAACCAAATATTTTGGAGGTAGTAATATAATGAAAACAACAACATATACTACAACTGGAACAAAAGATGGAGAAGTCGAACTACCACTAGTATTTTCAACACCATTTAGACGAGAATTAATACACAAAGCTTTCACCAATTTAACTTCTCATAAATTTCAACCGCAGGGAAGACATCCATCTGCAGGCCAGGATGTAGTTGCAGATTCCAATGATCCGCCAACAGGTCAAGGTGTTTCCCGTGTTGCAAGAAGTCGTGGCGGTGGAGGTGGAAGACAAGGTCAAGGTGCAGAAGTTGCATCAACTAGAGGCGGAAGACAAGCACACCCACCAATTGTAGCTAAAGTAATTTACAAAAAATTAAACAAAAAGGAAAACAAACTCGCATTATGTTCTGCAATTGCAGCGACTGCATCAAAAGAACTTGTAGGATTACGAGGTCACAAAATAGAAGGTATCGAATCATTTCCAATTATCGTATCAGATGACATTGAATCAATTTCAAAAACAAATGACATATCCAAAGTATTGAATGCTCTAAAACTTACACAAGATGTAGAAAGATTAGAAGCAAGAAAACCACGTTCTGGTCAATCAAGACTAAGAGGAAGAAGTAAAAAAGTTGGAAAGAGTGTTTTGTTTGTCACTAAAGATGATTCAAACATAAAAAAAGCAATAGGCGCATTACCTGGAGTAGAAGCAAAAAGTGTTAAAAATTTAAGTGTATTAGATTTAGCACCAGGTTCAGATCCTATTAGATTAACTGTATATTCCAAATCCGCAATTGAGGAAATTGGAAAAATCAAATCAACTCATCTTGAGGTTATGGTGAAAACACAATGAATGTAGATCAAGCAAACAAAATTATTCTCAAACCATACATTACGGAAAAAACATTTGCAATGGTAGAAAATGAAAGTAAAATTTGTTTTATCGTAGAACGATTAGCAAGTAAACCCGAAATTGCTGAAGCCGTAAAAGCACTTTACAATGAAAATGTCACTAACGTTAACACTGCAAGAACAATTTATGGCAAAAAAGCATTTGTTCAATTCGAAAATACTGCAAAAGCCAGAGATTTGGCAACAAAGATAGGAATGCTATAATATGGAACACAAAACTCGAAGTACATTAACAGAGGAGGAGAAGAATGGTTAAAGAATTTCTATACAGAGGTATTCCAAAAGAGGAGCTTGACAGTTTGTCCTTAGAAAAATTATTCTTATTATTCAACTCCAGACAAAGAAGATCCCTCACAAGAGGAATTACTGATGGAAAGAGAAAATTGATTGAAGAAATTAAAGCTGCAAAAGCAGGTAAAGTAAAAAATCCTATCAAAACTCACGTTAGAGATTTGATCGTTTTGCCATACATGGTAGGTGTTACAGTAAATGTATTTTCAGGAAAAGAATTTCGTCCAGTAAACATCACATCAGAAATGATTGGACATTATTTAGGAGAATATGTAATAACAAACAAGAGAGTTTCACACGGTGCACCAGGTGTTGGTGCATCAAGATCCAGTCTCTACGTTCCACTAAAGTGATTATTATGGGTAGATTCAATTACGCTTTCCAAAATTATGATGCAACAAAACATGTACGTTCATCATTAAGAGAAAAAGACATTTCCCATAAACATGCACGAGAAGTAGCAGTTTCCATCAAAGGATTGTCAATTGAAAAAGCAAGAGATTATCTTCTTGCAGTAATCAACAAAAAAAGAGCAGTTGCATTTAGAAGATATAAAAATCAAGTGGGACACAAAGCAGATCCTGGAATGATGGCAGGACGTTATCCACAAAAAACAGCAAAAGAATTCATTAAAGTCTTGGATAATTTAGAATCAAATGCAGAATACAAAGGAATGGATTTAGATAGATTAAGAATTGTCAATGCCACTGTTCACAAAGGTGTGATTGTAAAAAGATTCATTCCAAGAGCAATGGGAAGAGCAACTCCCAAAAACAATGTATTGACTCACGTGGAATTGGTGGCACAGGAGGTTTAGATATGTCCGCAGTCAAAAATGTAATCAAAGATAACTACAACATGATGCTTCTCAAGGATTATCTTAGAGAAGCAATTAAAGATGCAGGATTCTCGCATGCAGAAATTTCAAAGACTCCAGTAGGAACAAGAGTTGCACTACATGTTACTAGGCCAGGTATTGTTATTGGAAGAAAAGGTTCTGGAATTAGAGCGCTTACAGATAAACTTGCATCAGACTTTGGATTAAAAAATCCACAAATTTCAGTAGTAGAAATTGAAAAACCAGAATTAGCTCCAAGTGTTATGTGTAATAGGATGGCAGCTCATCTTGAAAGAGGAACTGCTTTTAGAAGAGCAACAATGTGGACGTTAAAACAAATTATGGAAAATGGTGCTATGGGAGTTCAAATTACTATTTCAGGTAAACTCAGAGGCGATCGTTCTGCATTTGAAAAACACACAGCAGGAATATTACCAAGAGCAGGTCATCATGCAGAAGTGATTGTTGCAGAAGACATTGCACATGTAAAAACAGCGATGGGGTTAATCGGAATTAGAATAAGAATTGCTAATAAGGCTAAACTCATTCCAGAATTTGAAATGAAGACTGAAAAAGCTATGAAAACAAAACAAATCAAAGACAAAGGAACAGGAAAAATGAGAGATGAGACTGCAGCAGAAACTAAAGCAAGGACAGAATCAGAACAAATTGCACTTGAAGAAGAAAAAATGAAAGAGATTGAAACCCTAGAAGAAGAAGAGGCTAGATTAAAATGACCAGAATAAGTATGAGGACAATTAATCAATTAAACGAAAAAGATCTTAAAAGTAAGATTCAAGAGGCACGCAGTGAACTTGCAAAACTAAGAGTTGACGCTTCTAAAGGCACACTAAGAAAAGAAAGCGGCAAACTAAAACCACTTCGTCACGACATCGCAAGAATGCTAACTAGAATAAACGAGATGAAAAAACAGAAATGATTACAGCAGACAACATAACATCACATGAATTCATTGGGTTGAACACAGAGATTGTCAAATCTACCAACCCTCAAGTCATAGGATTAAATGGAAGAATCATAAATGAAACAAAATCGATGTTTACAATAAATACAGAAAATGGAACTAAATCAATTGCCAAGTCCACAAACAGTTGGAAATTCTCAATCGAGAATAAAGATGTGATTATCGAAGGATCCAAAATTACAAAAAGACCATTTGATAGATTAGGAGTTAAAGCATGACACGCGATATAGGATTAAAAGTAAATGGACCAAAAGAGAAATGCACTGACAAGCATTGCCCTTTCCATGGAAATTTATCAATCAGAGGAAAACTTTTTGATGGTAAAGTTACAGGAAGTAAAGCAAAACAAACAATCACATTACAAAAAGATGCACCAATTTACTTTAGCAAATTTAAGAGATATGCAAGAGGAACAAGTACTATTCATGCACACGTACCAGAATGTATTGATGTTGAAACAGGAAATCATGTTTTGACTGCGGAATGTAGACCAATCTCAAAATCAGTGTCATATGTTGTTGTAGAGGTTAAAGTATAATGGCAAAACAAGCAGGTAAAGGAGTAGAAGAATTCCGTCCATATGTTACTCGTTCAATTCCTGTAGGCGCAAATATTGTATGCGCAGACAACTCTGGTGCTAAAATTTTAGAAATAATCAATGTTCCAAGACATAAGACAAGAGTATCAAGACTTCCTGCAGCAGCAGTGGGAGATTTTTGTAACGTTGTAGTAAAGAAAGGACCTGCAGAATTAAGAAAGCAAGTTTATGGTGCAGTGATTGTTAGACAAAAATATGCAGTTCGTAGATTAAACGGTGTAAGAGTTTGTTTTGAAGATAATGCAGCGGTATTGATTACTCCTGAAGGAGAAACAAAAGGAACAGACATCAAAGGGCCAGTAGCAGCAGAAGCTTCAGAAAAATGGCCAAGAGTAGCAAATCTGGCATCAATGGTGGTATAAGAAAATGAAACCAACAAAGATGCGCAACAATATGATTTATCGCGCAACATTCCAAACTAAAAGTAAGCAACTTGGAAGTGCATTATCAAAAGATCTTCGTAAAAAATATGGAAAAAGAAGTGTTCGTGCAATTGAAGGAGACAGTGTAACCATACTTAGAGGAGAATTCAAAGGAGTTGAAGGAAAAATATCCAAAGTATCTACTCAAAAAAACAGTGTTGCAATTGAAGGAGTAAAGAAAGAAAAAACAAAAGGAGATAAGTTTGATGTTTATATTCACACATCTAATCTGGTGGTAACTTCACTTAGTACTGATGACAAGTGGAGAGTTTCAAAACTTGAGGGCAAGAATCATAGTAAACAGCCTAAAGAAACAAAAGTGGCAGAAAAAACTGAAAAAAAGGAAGATGAGAATTAATGGTAAGTATAGCAGGTAGTAAAAAACTCAAACGTCAAATGGCCCCACAATTCTGGGGAATTAATAGAAAAAATAAAAGATTTGTAATTACTGTAAAACCAGGTCCACACAAAAAAAGTCGTGCTATACCAACTGCGGTATTTCTAAGAGACATGTTAAAGGTAGTAACAAGTCTTAGAGAAGCAAAAACTGCAATTTATTCTGGTAAAGTAAAAGTGGATGGAATTGTAAGAAAATCACTTCATCATGCAATAGGATTGATGGATGTAGTCGAATTAGAAAATGTTTCAGACATATATCGTCTAGTTCCAACTGAAGAGAAATTACTACAACCAATAAAAATTAACGAATCAGAGAAATCAAAAAAACTAGTAAGAGTTACTAGCAAAACTACAATTAACAAAGGACAAATACAGGTAGGATTCCATGATGGACGTTCAATTATTTCAGACAGTAAAGTAAATGTTGGAGATACTTGTTTAATTCAAATTCCTGAAGTAAAAATTCTTGAAATAATAAAATTAGAAGAGGGTAGCCAAGGATTAGTAACACGTGGAAACAATACAGGTCGAATAGGAAAGATTGAAACAATAGAAGAAGGAACATTCATTCTTCCAAAAAGAGTCATCTTATCACTTGACGACAGAAAAATCGAGATTCCAGCAGACATCATAATGTCAATTGGCAAAGGAGAACCAGTTATTCAAATAAAGTGATTATATGTCTCAAACAACAGAACCAATAATGAAAAAAATTACTCTTGAGAAAATAGTTCTCAATATGGGAGTAGGGAAATCAGGAGATGTAATAGATATTGCAAAAAAAGCACTTGATCAAATATCAGGGAAAAAATCATCATCAAGAGCTGCAAAAGAAACTCAAAGAGACTGGGGAGTTAGAAAAGGAGAGCCAATAGGTGCAGCAGTAACAATTCGTGGTAATGATGCTAAAGAATTACTAAAAAGACTGTTAGAAGCAAAAGGAAATGTAGTTAACGGAAAATCATTTGACAATTTTGGAAATTATTCATTTGGAATTAAAGAGCACATAGACATCCCAGGGGTAAAATATGATCCACAAATAGGAATTTTAGGTTTAGGAATTTCCATTACTCTTACAAGACCAGGATACGGAATTAGAAATAGAAGTAAACACAAAGCAAGTGTTGGAAAAAAACACATCATTAGCAGTCAAGAAGCAAAGGATTATCTAGTAAAAGAATTTGGAGTGTCAGTAGCATAATGGCAAAAGATAGATCATATGAAACCACAGGAAGAAAAAAGCATGACTTTGGTAGAGGTTCGCGATGGTGTAAAAGATGCGGAGATTATACAGCTGTTATTCAAAAATATGATTTGATGTTATGTAGACGATGCTTCAGAGAAGTCGCAACATCTTTAGGGTTTAGGAAAAATAAGTGATATAACATGCCAGCAACTAACATTTTAGCAAATCTATTTGTCACATTATACAACAATGAAACAAGAAGAAAGGGCGATTGTGTAATTCTTCCAACATCAAAACTAGCAATTGAAGTTCTAAAAACACTTCAAAAAGATGGATACATTGGAGAGTTTGAACACATTGATGATAAAAGAGGAGGTAAGTTCAAAATCAAATTATTGGCTAAAATTACAAAATGTGGAGCAATTTCTCCAAGATTCAAGGTAAAAAATGATGAATATAACAATTGGGAACAGCAATACTTACCCGCATATGATAGAGGAATGTTGCTAGTTACAACAAACCAAGGGGTAATGTCACATCATGATGCATCAGAGAAAGGAATTGGGGGATTTTTGATAGGATATGTCTACTAAACAAATGGAAAAATTTCAGGATGAGGTAATCATCCCAGAAGGAGTTAAACTCACACTAAACAAACACATGTTATCATTTGTGGGACCATTAGGTAAAACCTTCAAGAGTTTCAGAAGCATTCCAATAAATATTGAGATTAAAGATAATAAAGTCATCCTAAATGCAATAGGAAATAGAAAGAAAGATTATGCGATTTTACATACTGCAAGATCTATTATCCGAAATATTTGTGAAGGTCTAGTAGAAGGATATACAGTTAAAATGAAAATTGTCTATGCACACTTTCCAATTACAGTAAAAGTTGAAGGAAAAAAAATTCTGATTGAAAATTTCCAAGGAGAAAGAGCGCCAAGATTTACAAAGATCGTAGGCAATACAAAAGTAATTCCTAAAGGAGAAGACGTGATTCTAACTGGAGAGGTGTGGACCGACATTACTCAAACTGCAGCTAACATAGAACTTAAAACCAAAGTAAAAAACAAAGACCACAGAGTTTTTCTTGATGGCATATATTCATTTGAGAAAAAGAAAGGTATTGAAAAATAAAATCCTAAGTTTTTCTAATGACTCTTGATCCTGAATTTTTAAAACAAACAACAGATTTGATTGAGCAGACACTTGAATTATATAAAGCAGCAGGTGCATCTCCCAGAGTTGGAGAAACATGGGATTGTGCAAATATTGGGGATTTTTTGTGTGGATTTTTTGTCGGAGAGATGGTAGGTTCGGCACTTAGTGCGTTTCAAATTGTACATCAAAGAGAACCAACACCAGATGAACATCTAGAAATCATTGAACTAGTTGAAAGCCATGCAAAAGAAATCAAAGAATTTTTTGCCAAATTCAACTGAGTTTTCTAACGTATTTTACTCCAAAGTTCAAAGTCGGAAAGATTAAATCACTTTTACCAAGGTACAAACTTGTGCCTCCCTAGCTCAGCGTGGTAGAGCATCCGACTGTTAATCGGATGGTCATCAGTTCAAGTCTGATGGGAGGCGCGTATTATTACTAAACTCGAGTTTTCAAACATTGTTTTTTCATATCTATTTGAATTAAGATTCTAAATGAAGTATATTTCTAAATTCGAATTTAGAAATATTGATCGGTTGATAGTAATTAGTTTAGACTATTAGACAACATAGATCTAATAGATGATCGTATATCTACAATAATGCAGGAGGTTTACATTGGTCAGAACTAGAAGGGCCAACAGATATTGTGTTGATTGTGGCGCAAGACTAGTGTATTACCCAAGATTATCTAACCCTAAAGCACCAAATGAACATAGAGTGCTAGTTTATGCATGTCCTGATTGTACTGATGACTTTGAAAAACCAAAAATGTTCTCAATAAGACGAAATCAAGTTGAGGATCCGCTAGAAACTGTTGAAATAGAGATTACACAGCTACAGAAAAAATCAATAGCTGCAAAATAATTAGAAAAAGCATGAAGTATACAGAAAAACCAAGGAGTAATGCCTGGTTTTTGTTACCCATTTTTTTAGGAATTATTGGAGGAATTATCGCATTCTTTATTTTGCGTCATGATGATCCTCGTAAAGCTAAGAATTGTTTGTATCTAGGTCTTGTTTTAATGGTAATTGGAATCATATTCAACATATTGGTAGCTTCGTCGATTCCTGGCATGGATTCAGGGTTTAATGTGAATGTCTAAGCACAAATTACTTTGTTTATCAAGTAGCAATTTCAAATATTTCTAAATTCGAATTTAGAAATAGGGTCAATCCAGAGTGCCAAACTAACTAATTTAGAATCATATAGGACTGATTTCAATTGTTTTTACATGAGTACATCTAGACTGCGAGATAGTGTTGAGAGATGGTTAATCCACGAAGGACTATCTTTTGAAGCAATCAAAAGTACAGAAAATATTTTTCAAATTTTAGTAAAGCATGCAGGTAAGACAGGCATACCTGTAGAAATATTTGAACCAAAAGGGCAGCCAGGCATTCTAGTAATAGGAGCCAAAGCTGTAATGAAAAACAACCAAATTATACGCTATTTGGGATTTAATCAACAAGAAAAAGAGAGGTTTGAAAAAAAAGTCACTGATTTCTGTCACTCAATTCAAGCAATTAACAAAAACATTACAGAGGATGGAAAACAGAAAATTGGAGTATATGTTGTTCTAGATGACAAAGAGAACATCAACCAACAGACAGTATTTGATGCAATAGATAGTGTATCTGAAAAACATGAAAAAACATCGAGATTTTTGTTAAAGACATTCTAAAATAGACGATTTATCAGTTCTCCGCGGATCTTATATAAAAAAATCAATATTTCAAAGTATGAAAAGCAAAACTTCAAAATCAAAACCAAGAGAATTAACCATATCTACATCTGAGCTGTCAAGATTTGGCATGGGAGTAATGAGTAGAGCACAGAAAGTTGTCAATACTGCCAAAAAAGGAAAAATTACCATCAGAGTAGAAAGAGAATAATTTTCTGGTTTTTTGTTTCAATGTTAGGGTAAAACCCTTGGTTATTTTTTCAAATCATGGATATGATCACTCCAATGTTTCAAAATTTTGTAAAATAACTAATTAATTGAAATTATGCCTAGGCGCTAAACCCCCCCTAAAAAATTGTGTATTTAGTCACAAGATGATTTTTCCAAAAATAGTGGTTTTGAGGGGGGGTGTAACACTTGTGCCTGAATATGAAATGCAAGCATCAATCCACCCCGCTCTGCCATCTAAACATCCACCAAGTTTTATTGTTGTGTGTAAAAGCTCAACCCCCTAAATTTTGTTCAAAAATAAAAGAAAAAAGTGAAGAAGTAGATTTTTGGTTCTAATCTTCTGGTTCAGTTGTTCCGTCAGTTAAACAGAGATTTGTTATCAATGTTGGGTCTAGAATCATTTGCTAAACCATGTATACCAAATGCAACTATTCCAACTGCCTCAGTTCCAGCCAAATCTGTGGAGGGGAATTTTTTGACAGTTATTTTGTTATTTTTAACTTTGATGTCATAGTCACCTGGACCAGTGATACCAGTTCCAGCTAACAAATTGTTGTCTTGAAAATCAGTGTCGGCTGTACCAAATGGTGTGCCTTCAAGAGTTCTAGTAAGATCAACTTCTAAACCATTTGAGCCATAAACAGCAGAACAATCAGATGTTGCAGGCATCAAGTCTAGAATATGTACATAAAATTCAGCACCGTCATGTTCTTCATTAAGAACGACATTATCTGTTAGTTGGGATAATACACCTACTGGTGCGTCACAATCCCCATCTGGACCTTGCAATGGAGAATCAGCTGCACACATGTGTGTAGTTAATGCCAATACGTTGTCAGGAGCAAGAATGTTCTCTTGAAGTTCTTTGTCATAACCAATCACATCCAATCCTGTAATTACTCCATATCCAAATGCACCAGCAGTGCCATCGGTAGGAATATCACCTGCTACTTTGATTTGTAATTTTCCGTCTCCGTTTCCTAGGACTTTGTAATTACTTTTCACAATATCTAGGTGTGAACCAGATGCAATAACATTTAGTGCAAAAATCATCGAAACAGCAAATGCTGCAGCTAATGAAATGCCCAAAATTGTTTTTGTATTCATGGTACTAATCCAAAACAAGACAAATAAAAAAACGGATTCAATTATGAAATTATACAGACTTTGTTTGATCGCAAATAAAATAACAAAGTTTTACTTAAAACCCCAGGGTTTTTCGATCAAAACAACCCAAAAAACTGCGTTTCAACTATATACCAAAAAATTTCTAGTCAATTCATGGCTAGAATGGGCGTAATTATTGTGATTGGAGCCATAATTGCATCGATGGTTGTTGCAAATTACATGTATACACAATATACAACAAACTACATCGAATCAACAGCAGGCAAACCAATCATAGTAGGTCCAGTGGAATATATCATCACATTTGAGGGAACACATGAGGGAAGTAAAGAGGTAGCACCAGAAAATACGTTCGTGAAAATTGGAATCACTGCAAAAAATATCAGTGATGAAAAAACAATCATTTCAGGAGGACAATTTTACATTGTTGATGATAAAGAGCAAAAACATGAAGCAGTGTACGGAGAATTTTCATCAAAAGATTTGTTTTTAGAAGCATTAGAGCCAAACAAACCAATTGAGAGAACAACACAGTTTGATATTCCATTTGATGAAGAAAAAAAATACAAAATAATTATTCGACCGCAAAAAGATCAATCAACAGTGGATACAGCTGTTGTCTGCATTACAAATTGTTGATCGAAGAACAAAAATTGTGTCAAATTTTTCTATAGTTAATGTAGTAATGTATGACTTTTACCATATAACACACATGATTTTTGCAAAAAGTTATGGTAGTATCCAAAGCCAAAAGAGCCGAAGCAGCTAAAAAAGCAGCAAGAACTCGAAAGAGAAATGCAGCTAAGGCAGCAGCAGAAGCACTAAAGGCAGCAGCAGCTCGTAAGAGAAAGGCAGCAGCAACTAGAAGAAAAAGCGCTGGCAAAGCCGCTCCAAAGAGAAAGGCGGCAGCAAAACGCAGAGCCGCTCCAAAGAGAAAGGCGGCAGCAAAACGCAGAGCCGCTCCAAAGAGAAAGGCGGCAGCAAAACGCAGAGCCGCTCCAAAGAGAAAGGCAGCTACACGTCGTCGTTAAGTTGTCTATACCATCTTTTTTTTTATTTTACATACTTGGTATATGATGTTTCTAAACTCGAATTTAGAAATATTTAGAATTACTAATTCATCTTTAGTTCGGGCAAAACAAAAACTTTGTTTGGTTTGATTTTTAGAATTACTCTTTTTTCATCATCACGTTTGAATGGATAATGTTCTCGTCCCATGTATTGTTGTGTAAGTTTGTCTGCATGTTTGTACTCATAGTCTGGAATCAATTCCTCAACGGTTCCACGAATTGTTGTCATGTCAAGTGGGTTGTCTTTTGACACAACAGAGACTGCAACACGAGGATCACGTAAAACATTTTTGTGTTTGATTCTTCCTTCAGCAGTATTTACTAAAACATATCCATTTTCATAATTTGCCCATACTGGAGATACTTGAGGAGCACCGTCTTTCATTACAGTTGCAATGAAAACAAGATTTTTCTCAGAAAATAGCTTTACAGCTTTTTCATCAATCATTTTTTCATTACACCTGATGTCTGAAATTGATTTTACAAAAATGTCCAGTTGTAGTGTTTTTTATTGATTTTTTCATGAAAATGTTCATAATAATCAAACGTGTTGTTGATCGTGTTTGATGATGCATTGGAATCAAATTCCACATATTGCCTATTTGTTGTTGGACTTTTCAAGTACATTAGTCATCGCTCTATTCATAATTTCCATTACCAAATACTGTGAATAGTCCTCAGATTTTTTTCCTTTTGATTTTGTTTTTGGTGTTAATCCTTTCAAGATTTTTTCAATTTTTGTAGAGGTGTTGTTGATGACTTTTGAATACGTAGAGTCAAAATCCATGGGAGTTTGAAAATCTAACAATTTAGTTGATGTGCTATAGTATTTTGTAATAGCACCACGTGATTCCTCTATTCTTGCAATTTCAATCAATCCGGACTCTTTTAGAATTTCCAGATGATGACGTACAGTGGTCAATGCTTTTTTGTACCCAGTCTTTTTTAGTGCAGTTGAGATTTGGTCTGCAGATAGTGCTTGATGGTATAAAATTTCCACAATTTTTGCCCGTACAGGGTCGTCAATTGCACGTGCGTGTTCAATACTAGTCGTAACAATACGATTAACTTTGATTTGCTTTTCTAACAGCGTAGACATACAAAATTACATTCAAATCTGATCTAAAAGATCCCTGTATCATATTTTTTGTCTAATCGCATCAATTTTTGTTTACTTTAATCAATATTGGACCGCTATCAAATTTATCACTACCACTACAAAAAATACTCTAATGCATCACAATATTATGATACCGCTACAATCATTATAATATCAGTGGAAAAATTTTTGTAATGGTTTTAAAATTTTCAAAAAATATTAAAAAAGGCAAATCAGGAAAGATATTTCAGAAAATAGTCATTAGGACATTATTTTGTGAGTCAACAAAAATACAATTCGAGTTGAAACAATTATACTATGCGCAGATTAAGAGTTTAATGCAGAAACAATTTCTTGTTTGATATCTGCCAACCTATCATTAAACACTTCAGATATCAAACTCATCATTTGAAAAGTTGATTCAGCATTAGTCTCTTGTTCAGTATCAGTGAGTTTGTTATTTAGATAGTTAGTTGCTTTTGCAACAAAAGAGTGATACACCATTCCAAATATACAGTCATCTAGATTAACATCCCAATGTTCAGAGTTTACCATATTGGTGTAAGAGGGGATTTGATTTATCACAATATTCAATAATGTTTCAATTTCTTTTGTATCTTCTATTGTTCCCATAGTCTATCAATTCTTCAAGGGTTAAAGAGTATTTCCAGTTAACTTCTCATAGGCCATCACATAACGCTCTGTCATTTTTTGAATGATTTCATCTGGAATTTCTGGTGCAAATGGTTCTCTTCCGGCGTCACGTTCATCATCAAATTGTTTTTGGTATCCATTGGCTGTTAGCCAGTCTCGTAATAGCTGTTTATCATATGCCTCTTGTATTTTTCCAACACTGTAAGAATCCTTTGGCCATAAACGATATTCATCAGGACCAATAGAATCACCCAATGTAATTTTTCCATCTAAAATCCCAAACTCTAATTTCAAATCAGCCAAAATAAAACCAGCATCATCTGCAATAGAGTCCATTTTTTTATAAATTTCAATGGATGTTTTTTCTAACCAAGAATATTGTTCTTTGGTAACTAAATTCATCTCCAATGCTTTTTCTTTATTGATTGGAATATCATGTTCTGATTTTGTGGTAGGATCAAAAAGTGGTTCTGGAAGTTTGGCAGCTATAGTAGTGTCAGTTCCTTCAGGAACTTTGACCTCACATTTTTTCCATCTGGTCACTAGACTGCCATAAAAATAACCTCTAACAACACACTCTATTGGTAGCATCTTCATCTTTTTTACAATTATTTCAGTATCAGATTCTCTCCTGACAAAATGATTCGGTACCGATAATTTACTAAACCAAAATTCTGCAAATTTGCACAGTACCTCTCCCTTTCTAGGAATATCTTGTTTGAATTTTACATCATATGCGGAAACTCTATCGGAGAATTTGAAGAGTAGTGTATTTTTATCAACATCATATAGATCCTTTACTTTACCACTTGTAAGAAACTTCAAACAATCATTGCCGGATTTTATAGAATTTAACTGCTAGGAAAAATTAGGAACCCATCATTCCTACCATCTTGGGCATTTCCCGATATGCTTTGTTTACAAAAATATCATTGTCAGCAGTTATCATTACAAACTCCATAGGATTATCTGATGGTGGAGAAACGATAATTTTTTCACCAGCCTTTATAGTACCTAAATCCAACGTATCGCCTGCGCCAAAATTAACATGAACATTAGTTAATGGTTGAAATCCCGTATTTTGAATAGTTATACGCCCCATAACAAACAGACTTTGTTTGTCCAAAATAGGATCAACAAAAATATCATAATCTTGAGTAGTGACAGACATTTTGAAAACATCCATGCCAAAAATAATTCCCATTATGCCAATCACCACAGCACCTAGAGCAAGGATTAGAGTATATTGTTTCACGGATTATAGATTGTTTTTCTAATTATTAAGAATGACCTATTTTTTCTAATTAGGAAAAGGCTATGTGCAAAGATTACTTTACTTTAACGCCATTCCAAAATGCTACCATCCCCTTAATCTTCTTGGCAGCATCATTTGGTTTTTCATAATACCATGCACAGTCTTTGTTAGTTTTGCCATTTACTGTAACTGAATAATAGTTTGCCATTCCTTTCCAACCACAAAATGATGTAAAGTCAGTCTTTTCAAAATAGTCTTTTTTTATAGATTCAATTGGAAAATAATGATGTCCCTCAACAACTACGGTGTCATCGCTGTCAGCAATTACTACATCATTCCATACAGCTTGCATATTTTTTAATTCAATTTACTATATTTAAAAAAATACCCTATTCTCCTTTCATTTCTTCTCTACTTCGAAATTCAGGAGTAATTCCGAGTGACTCATAGTCGCCTGAAGAACAGGTGAAACACATTGAATCTTTTGGAATTCCAATTGCTGCTGCAAGGTTTTCAGCATCATTGTATCCCAAAAAGTCAGCACCAATACTTTGCCTCACCATTTCAGTAATTTCTTCTTGAGTCATTTCTTTGTCATCAGAGAATGTTGCAAGTTCATCTTGAGAAGGAAAATCGATTCCAGCATAACATGGGAATTTAATTGGAGGGTATGTAATGACCATGCTGATTTTTTTAGCTCCAGCTCTACGCAGTGCTTTAATTATTGCCTTGGAGCTTGTACCCCTAACTAAACTATCATCAATTACAACAACATGTTTTCCCTCAATAATTTCTCTGATTGGGATAATCCATCGATTAATTTCTATTCGGTCTGATTGATGAGGTTCAATGAAACTTCGCAATGGACCTTTCTTGCTATATCTATCCTTTAGAAGACCCTCATCAAAAGAAACACCAAGTTCTTGTGCATATCCCAATGCAGCTGGCCTTGCAGAATCAGGTACAGGGATTACTAAATCAGCATCAGTAATAGGAAATTTCTTTGCCAAGAATCTTCCAATATTCTTTCTTGCAACGTAGATGTTAGTTCCTTCCATGTTACTTGATGGATGTGCAAAGTAAGTGAATTCAAAAGAACAATGTGCACGTGCGGGATCATCAGAAAAGCGTTCAGTTTCCAACCCATTTTTGCTTAATTTTATTAATTCACCAGGGTTTACGTTTCGTTGAAGTTTTGCACCAACTGCAGATACTGCAGCGGATTCTGATGCAACAATGTAAGTATTATCAGATTCCTTGTGCCCTAAAACCATTGGACGGAATCCTTTCGGATCACGTGCAGCATAAACGGAATTATCATCAGAGATAAATGTAAAACAATAAGAACCAACCATTTCATTTTTGAGAATTGAAAGTGCTTTTCCCATTTGACCATTCTCTGAAATTAATGAAACTAGTCTTTGAGCTGCGACAAGTGTATCACTAGCATTTTGCGGAGTAAATGAACATCCACCAACTAGATTTGATAATTCTTGTACATTTACAATTGTTCCATTGTGTGCAATGCAAAGATCTTTTATTTTAAGTGGTTGGGCATTTTCTAATGAGCTTCTGCCCATTGTAGAATATCGAACATGACCAATTACTGCAGGGGAAGAATATTCTTCGGTGATTTTTTTAAATTCAGATGATGCTCCAGATACTAATCCTAATCGCTTTAGTGGGGGTTTATTTGGAATTGCAAGACCCCATGCTTCTTGTCCTCTGTGTTGTAGTGCCCTTAACGCATCAATTACCATTGGAACAACATTGGTTCCACTCAGACTAAAGATTCCAACGACACCACAATTTTCCTTAACCATGAAGCACCAAGTCCCTTAACGAATTTAACCAAGTTTTTTGTGCTTTATCAACTCTTAGATCAATGATGGGTTTAGTTCCACTTACAAATCGAATTTTGTCTCCTCCAAATTGCCCTATTAGTTTGAATGAAACTTTGTTCTTTTTCAGCAAATCTTCTAGTTTTTTTAGATTTTTCTTATCAAAGGCCAAGAGATATCTAGAATGACTTTCAGAAAATAGGATTCTATCGACACCTAATTTTTCTCCAGGGACTGTTTCTAGAGATATTTTACAACCGATCATATTTTTCATACATAATTCTGACACTGCAACTGCAAATCCTCCTTTTGAGCAGTCATGAACAGATTTTAAGAGTCCCTTATCAATTACCACTAAAACAGATTCCATGTTTTTCTTTGATTCAGAAAAACTGACAGCAGGACATTTTCCTCCGATGAATTTGTGAATATATTCAAAGTATTCAGAACCGCCCATCTCATCTTTGGTATTGCCAATTATTACAAGACAATCATTTTCAGATATCTTTTGAGGAATTAGTGGTTTTTTCTCAATGAGTCCCAAAACTCCAATTACAGGGGTGGGTTTTATTGGTCCAGCAGGAGTTTCATTGTAGAGACTGACTTTGCCTCCAACACATGGAATCTTAAAGTCTTTAGCAAAATCAGTTAACCCTTTTAATGATTCTAGAAATGTCCAAAAGATTTCAGGATCTTTAGGATTTCCAAATTGAAGATGATCAAGCATTCCAATGGGTTTTGCTCCTGTACAAACAACATTTCTACATGCCTCCTCAAAACAACCTATTGCACCTTCTCTAGGATTAATGTAACATTGTTTTGGATTTCCATCAATCTTTGCTGAAAGAAATTTTCCGTTATCCAATCTTAAAACGGATGCATCCCCTCCCGGCTTTACAACGGTTCTAATTCCAACTTCATGATCATATTGCCCATAAACCCAAATCTTGCTTGCAATGTTTGGTGAAGCAAGTAACTTCATCAGGGTTTTTGAATAATCAGAAATTATTTTGAGTTTATTTTCATTCTCAATTGTTTTTAGATATTCAGGTTTTTTTGATGGTAAATCAAGTAAAGTTGCATTTGCAACAACATCAATTGGTAAATTTGCAAATGTCTTTTTACTTTTTTTCACATGCATTTTATTGTCAGATGTTACATTACCAATCACAGAGCACTCGATATGAAATTTCTTGCAAATAGTTTCTAGTTTTTTTAATTTTATTTTATCTGTAATAATGAGCATTCTTTCTTGAGATTCAGAAACCATGATTTCATCAGGATGCATATCAGATTCACGAGTGTGAACTTTTTGAACATCCATCTCGATTCCAACACTCAATGCATCTGCAGTTTCTGAAATTGCACATGAGAGTCCACCACCTCCAAGGTCTTTCATGGCATGGATTAGTTTTTCATTTCTGGCCTCCAATACTGCCTCAATGATCAATTTCTCAATAAATGGATCAGGAATTTGTATTGCAGAACGATCTTCAGATTCTAGTGAATCAGATGCGAATTGGGATCCGCCTATTCCATCCCTACCAGTAGAACCTCCTAGTAATACAACAATATCACCCTTCTTTGCATGATTTTTTATCAAATTCTCTTTTTTACCAAACCCGATGGCTGCAACATCAACTAGTGCATAGTTTTGATAGCAATCATCAAATTCAACTTCACCACCAATTGTAGGAATCCCTAAGCAATTGCCATATGCTGCAACACCACTAACAGCATTTTTAAAAAGCCATCTTGCTTGTTGATCTTTTTCAATATTACCAAAACGTAAACCATCAAAAATTGCAATAGGTCTTGTTCCAGCAGACAAAATATCTCTAATCACTCCACCAACACCAGTTGCTGCTCCTCCAAACGGCTCAACCGCAGATGGATGGTTATGACTTTCAATATGTGCAGTTACAACATAACCGCCACCAACATCTAAGACACCAGAATCATATCCTTTTTCATTAATTACTAGAGGTCCTGTCATTGGTAGCATTTTGAGATGTTTTTTTGATGATTTGTAAGAGCAATGTTCAGACCATTCTGCAGCTACAATTTGTAATTCAGTCAAAGTTGGGTTCCTCCCAATTTTAGATTTTAATTCTGATAGTTCATGAGTTTCTAGACTCAATTACTGACACCCATTTTTACTAAAAGTGATTTAAAAATTAGTGATGAAGGCTTGTTATCAACGGGATTAATTTCTGATTCAACTGCCCTTTCTGGATGAGGCATCATGCCAACAACATTTCCTTCTTTGTTACATACTCCTGCAATTCTATCAGTGGAACCATTGACGATTTCACTGTATCTAAATACAATTTGATTTTTTTCCTTTAATTGTTTTAAAACATCATTATCTACATAGTATTTACCTTCACCATTAGCAATTGGGATTGGAATTTTTTGATGTAGTTTAAACTGATTTGTAAATGGAGTTTTGTTATTTTCAACAATTAGATTTGTCCATTCACACATAAAATTAAGAGATTCATTTTTCAGTAAAACACCAGGCAACAGTCCAGACTCTACGAGAATTTGAAATCCATTACACACCCCTAAAATTGGAATACCTTTTTCTGCCAATTTGTGAATATCCTTGATGATTGGACTATGCGCCGCAATTGCACCTGCCCGAAGCCTATCCCCATAAGAGAAACCTCCTGGAAGAATTACGGCATCAATATTTTTTGGGAGAGATTTTTCATGCCAAAAATATCTGGCATCAAGATTAAACACATCAGTTAGTACATGATACATGTCTCGATCACAATTACTTCCTGGAAAAACTACAACTCCTACTTTCACAAGTATATTTAGAATTAGAGATATTTAATCTGAATAGAGTCAGAGAAAATTTTTATGTGAACAAATACCTTGATCGTCATGACTCAAGTCAGAGATATTATGCAAAAAAATGTAATAACCATAGAGTCGGACAAAACAGCATTAGATGCAGCAATAATTCTCAGAGAAAAAGAGATCAGTTTTCTTGTCATTACAGAAGGAGAAAAACCAACAGGAATAGTTACTGAAAGAGACATTGTAAGAAAAATTGCAGCTAAAAATCTTGAAGCATCTTCAATACCTCTAGAAAAAATTATGTCAAAGAAATTTAAATGGGTTTCCCCAGATTCTGCCATAGAGGATGCAGTTCAAAAGATGTTAAACAATAGTATTAGACGATTAATAGTTCTTGAAAATGAAAAGTTAGCAGGAGTGGTTACTCAGACAAATTTGGCAGAATTTTTACGAAGCAAACTTTTGATAAATGGAACAATTGAAAAATTAGAATCTGAGAAATCTTAGGCACTAAAAACATCTATTGTTACTTTGCTAACCATTGGATTGTAAATACGCAAATCATCACAAATTTCTTGTACCTGTGACTGAGCAGATTTTTTATCTTTTTCTTTAATAGTGAATTTTAGCATCTTTGCTGTTTTTATTTTAGAAACTGATTTTTGAGTTCCTTTGAGAACCAGATCATTAAGAATTGTATCGCCTTCAGGATCACTTATGCCAGGTTTGTTTTCAATTGTTACATGAACATTAAAAATTGCCATTAATAATTTGCAAATTAAAATTGAGGTTAATCTATCTTCCGAAAAAATTTGTGCTTTTATACTTATTTTGAGATATTTATCAGGTATCCGGTTCTGAAGACGTGTATTGTTGCAGATATAACCAGCCCAGAATCGGTTACTTAATTCAAATTTTCTTTAACATACTCTGTGTATTTTCTATAAAGGCCAGACGGATATTGAGGATTTATTACTATCAGTGATTTATTTTTCAAATCTTCTTTTGATTGATACATATCTTTTTCAAAAACTCCTTTTTCATCCAGAGTGATGCATATATCTTGCCATGAAAATACTTCTGTGGGATTTCTGTTTGCAGTTGCATAATAGACACACAGTAATCGTAGTTTATTGTATTCATCCAAAGTCATATCTTTGCCCAAAATGTAATTTCTTTTCAAAGTATGAAAATAAATCAAACCATTTGCAGTTAAAACATAATCAAAAAGTTTTGGATAATCATCAATTTCAATTGGATAAAGTGGGTTTTTTATCAGAATGCATCTAATTCGAAATAGAGTTAATCTACGATAATAATCATTTTCAGATCATTATTTGTATGTCTTTAGTCCTTGACTGACAACTAAGTTTAGTACGTGTGAAAAGCTTACAGATTTTGATGTGTTCTTTATCATCATAGCTTGAATGCTTCGAAGTTTTTCTGTGTTTGATGAATTCAGTACGACAGTAATTCTATTGCTCACATAAAATATGCATTGAACTATTATTAAAACAACTCATATTTTTGCCAGTCTTGTTGATATTGGAATTTATATCAGAATAATTTACTATATTGCATAATGGCAAAAGGCAGAATGAGATATTGGAAGATCACGCCAGAAGAATTGGGAGGATATTCCTATGATGAAAATAATTTACTTAATTGGGAAATCAAATGTGTTAGGGAGCCAGAAGATGAGGCTCAATTTATCGGGGTTTTCATGTATAAGAAAGGAACTGCTTATGACTATGAGTCAGTAAAAGGAATTTGTTATTTTCATAACAATATAGATAGAAAAGAACTCCCTTCAATCACCAGTTTTCTTCAAGGAAAATTTAGTGGTAAAGAGATGGAAAAAGGAGACAGAATATTCCTCAAAGATTCAAAAGAAATCTATTCTGCAAAAGATATCAGTGATTTGGCAAAAGAGATGCAATCCAAATTTAATACTAAAGCCATTATTTCTTTAGAGTTTGAAGGCATTACTGCAGAACAACTCAAAGAGGCAGGGCTTCCAGAAGCAAAATTGTTACCTATCCCCACTTAATTGATATAGTTTAGAAAACAAAGTTATCCGATGTCAGAACTGGATGGTATCAATAAGCACTTAGAAGAACTTAGAAAAAGATTACTTCGAATTGTATTAGTTATTGGAATTATTACTGCATTCATTTTGACATTTCATGCAGAACCAATACAGATAGATCAATTTACTTTGTATTATCCAACACCTGAACCTCTTCACAATATTGCAGCGCAAATTACAAACCACATGAGAATTAATTTAGTTCCAGAAAGCGTGGAATTGATTCAAACAGCACCAGGACAAGCGTTCTTTGCTCAAATGTACGTTGCAGCACTTGTGGGCATTGTTGTTGGGATGCCAGTAATCATTAAAGAATTAGTTGGCTTCATCAAGCCAGCACTAAAAGAAAATGAAATAAATGTTAGTAGAAGCATCTCACTTCCAGCACTAGGATTATTTATTGCAGGTTGTATTTTTTCATATAATTTTGTAATTCCATACATGTTAGAATTTTTGTATAGATATGGGGAAGGTGCAGGACTTGTAACTTTTCTAAATGTTATGGAGTTTGTAACTTTTGTATTACAATTTTTGTTAGCATTTGGTTTTTCATTTCAACTTCCACTTGTGATGTATGCAATATCAGCATCAGGAATGGTGGATTCAGATTTTTGGAGAAAAAATATCCGATACGCAATTGTGATAATTGTGATCTTTGGCGCAGTGATCACTCCAGACGGAACAGGAGTAACAATGATGTTTGTGGCAGGGCCAATGATTGCGCTGTATGCAGCAGGCATGATATTCATAGAGCGGAAAGAACACAAAAAGTTGAACACTTAAATCTGAAATTAAAGAAGTGAGTATGTAATGCTTGGAAGTACTGAGATCATTGTATTGGTCGTAGTAATTGCAGTATTAATTTTTGGTGCCAAGAAGATCCCAGAACTTGCCAAGACATTTGGTAAAGCCAAAGGGGAATTTGAAAAAGGAAAAATTGAAGCAGACAAAGATCTTAAAGAATTCAAGGAAGAATTAGACAGTACCTCCAAAGATAAAAAAATCAAATCAGATTAATTTTCAGCAATTTTTACAAAATCATCCAATATCTTACCATAATCTTGCTCATAGGTATTTTTTACAAATAAGCTTGAAATCTTTGATTTTCCTTTAATTCTTAAATCAACTTCAACCATAATTTTTGTTCCATGCTCAAGTTCAAGGAATTTTTCTTTGAAGATACTTCCTTTTGCATCACCTCCAATTACAAAAACATCATGGGATATGGGGGCATCAGAGACATGTTTTACCATAATTAAGAATTCCTTATCACCAAGATTTAGATATTCTTCCACTACTGAGACATTATTACGAACTGAACGAACACGAATTGATGGAAAGTGTTGTGGAAATAATTTTGAATAATTCTCAAAATCAGAAAAAATTTCAAAAACAAATTCTCTTTTTGCATCAACGATTCTTTCTAAAGAAAATTTTGGCAACGGTAATTTAGAATGTACCCCATCGAGGGTATAAATTGTGCTCTATGCCAAATTGGTCAAGACATTTTCCAACACCATGATTTACAATATCATCAATTGATTTGGGTTTTGTGTAAAATTCAGTTACAGGAGGTAAAATCACAATTCCCAATCTAGAAAGCTTTAACATATTTTCCAAATGTATTGCCGACAGTGGAGTCTCCCTAACCATTAAAATTAATTTTCTAGATTCCTTTATTGTAACACCAGCAGCTCTTGCAATTAATGTGTCATCATAGCCATTTGCAATTGCAGCCAAAGTTTTCATACTGCAGGGGGCTACAATCATACCATCAATCCTATGTGTTCCACTAGAAACACTAGATGCCATATTTTTTTCATCAGAAATATTAAATGCAAGTGATTTTACAGAATCAATAGAATAACCAGTCTCCATCAAGATACATTTTTCAGCCCACTCAGACATTATCAAGTGCGTTTCGATGTTTAGTTTCTTGAGGATTTCTAGCATTCGAATTCCATAGATAACACCGGTACTGCCAGTAATTCCAATGACTAATTTCAATAAAATATCTACCAAAGTGCAGTATTTTATGTATTAGATATATGCATGAATGCTTGGCACTAGCTGTTTTGAGGATTATCAGATTCTGCAAATTCTTGTAATTCCTTATTCATTTTTCGCCGTTTAAGCCATAATGAAATTCCACCCACAGTCATTGCAGTAAGTAGAATAACTCCTGCCATTTGAAGTTCAAAATAATAAAACATATCTAAAATGAGACATTCATTTGGGAAAAATCTTGTGATTTTGTCCGATCTTGAAAATTAGCTATATTACCTCCCACTATCTAGGCATAATGTGATTAAAAGTTCTGAGATAAAGAAAATAGTTAATGACTACTCAGATGTCAAAATAGGGGTTCTAGGAAGTCATTCTGCATTAGAGATAATGGATGGTGCAAAAGATGAAGATTTTCAGACTAAAGTTTTCTGCCAGAAGGGTAGAGAGGGCCCATATCAAAGATTTGGCAGGATTGCAGATGAGATAATTGTTTTAGATAAATTCAAAGACATGACTTCGACCAAAAATCAGAAAATGTTACGGGATTCAAACACAATCATTGTCCCACATAGATCACTTACTGTTTACCTTGGTTACAAAACAATTGAAAATTCATTCAAAGTACCTATTTTTGGAAATAGAAAATTATTCCAAGCAGAAGAAAGGACTGCAAAAAAAGGACAATACTACCTATTAGAAAAAGCCAGAATAAAATATCCCAAAGTATTCAAAGATCCAAAAAAGATTAACAAACCATGCATAGTTAAAGTTCAAGAAAAAAATAGACCTCTAGAAAGAGCATTCTTTACAGTTTCATCATACAAAGATTTTGTAGAAAAATCTGAAACAAAAATCAAACAAGGTGTTATCTCTAGAAAAGATCTTGAAAAATCAAGTATCGAGGAATTAGTAATTGGAACATACATGAATTTTAATTTCTTTCACACACCAATTTCAGATCAAGTGGATTTCATCGGAATTGAACGAAGATTGCAAACGAACATTCATGATTATAATGCACTTCCTGCAAAACAACAATTAGAGATTAATGTAGATTTGCAAAATATCGAAGTTGGTCACACTCCAGTAAGCATAAGAGAATCACTACTTGAAAAAGTTATAAAGATGGGAGACAAATTTGTGGCAGCTGTAAAAAGGGAATATGCACCAGGAATTATTGGACCATTTTCACTTCAAAGTGTAATTACAAAAGATTTAGAATTAGTTGTATATGATGTATCCTTACGAGTTCCAGGAAATCCAATAGTTGCAACAACTAGTCCTTATACAAAATATCAATATGGAGCAACATTCGGAGTCGGGAGAAGAATTGCAATGGAGATTAAACGAGCTCAAGAAGAATGTCGTCTTGATGAGATAGTAACATAGTATTTTTTATCATTCAAAGTTTAAAGATTAAATTACAATTGTAAAAATTCTAGATAGTTTTTTCTAAAATAGAAATTAGAATCAAAGAAAAATTAAAGGCGCAAACCCCTAACTGCAGAACACTGAGAGATTCCCTCTCGTGGTCAAACGTCTGAACGCTTGATTGCCTTTTTTCGTTCTGCGGGGTAGCGCCACCTAATCGCCAGATTTTTCAACTAACGACATCTATTAGTATAAGACAAATAACTATTTAAGATTTAGTATAATTTTTTTGAATAAAAGTAACAAAATATTGTAAATTTTAACTACGCATAAAAAATTATCAGATCCGCATATCCAAAAATGTTAGCACTATCAAATAATTTTGAAGTAGTTCAAATATTGGAATTTAGTAAAAATGCTTGGCAAAAAGACTGACAATAATGATTGATGATCATATAGATAAAAAGAATCAGAGTAATTCAAGTAAAGAAGATCAAAGATCATGCAGTGAAATACAGTTATTCAAAAGCAGTAAATGATATTTTAAAAAAAGTCTTTAAAAATTACAAAAATATATTTTCAGTAAAAACTTTACAACTTTGTTAATTGGTTAGATTGGGAATATGCTGAATACCATTCGTTCTAATTTTGAATGATTAAAGCGGTTTGACATTCAAAATGGAATTGCTGATGCCAATTAAAAATCCAAACTCTTTAGTGACCATTTATCAGCAAAACAATATGGGAAAAACAATTTTCATCAAAGAGATAATCACCATACTAAAAGAACCAAGACTTTGTCCAACTTGTCAAAAAGAAGACAGATTAGAAAAGGACGTTGTTAGAGAGGAAAGGTCAAATGGAAAGACCATTTTATGTTCTAGATGTGAGGCATTAATTGTAATTACAAATCATAATCTAAAAAAAGTAGAATTATCATCAACAAAGGACGACATAATTATGCTAAAAGAACCTTATTTGATTAGAAAAGTAGGATACTAGTTTTTTGATTTTCCAAGTAATTCTTGAATGACATAATTTCGTACATTTGCAAATTCCCATTCCTTTAGATTTGCATTCCTACACTCCTCTTTAATTATAAGACCTGCCAAACCATGACTCCAGATATGACGTTTGGTGTCATAAACTTCGATGATTTTTCCATGTTTTGTAATTTTGATTGCACCATGGCATCTTTGAATTACTTGTGATGCTACTCGTTGGTAGATTTTTTCAAAATTAACCATATGATGAATTCATTGAATCACATCAAAAAGGTTCTGATTTTTTAGATTGGATAATAATATACCATAGAAATTACAAGAAAGATTGCTGATGATTAACCAACAAACTAAGCTATAACTGATAGATGATGAGTTTGCCGAATTATGAAGCATTTTAGAATAAAATCAAGATTGCATATCAACAATACTAACAATCATAGATAATGGCGGAGACAAAGATTCAGGATTGTCAATGCTTGCCCAAACAAAAACTTGGATATGATATGTACCAGATTCAGTTGGAATCCATGATTGTGCAGGGAAAAATGATTGTTTAGGAGACAAAGACCCAGTCAACCAAGATAATGAAATTATAACGTTATTGTCATTGCTTACTTTTGTAATATACGCAAAATTTTGTTGAATATCTTGATTGTTTGAAATATCAGATACAATCATAATTTGTTCATCAACAAAATGAGTTTTAATTTCAGAGGATGCTTCAGTTGAGGCCGGATCTCCAAATGCAGTACCCAAGCCAAATATTATCATGAATAATGAAAACATCAAAATTTTCATAACCAGTATTAGTAGGGCACATATTTAATCTAGATATGGGAGAACTGCCTGAAAAATTTCCAGAATATTCCATTATGTACAAAACATTATCAAATCAAATCAAAACATTGGAAAAAAGAAAAGAAACTGCACAAGAAAAAGTAGATAAAATTGAACTAAAAATTCAAAATTATCACTTAGAATTATCAAAAATTAAGAAAATGTTTCCAGAGAATTTTTTTGATGAAAATTAATTATTCATGGGAGTGGTCATGCCCGCAATCACATTGATACTCATCACCTTGTGTAGACATAAGCTTTTGTATCATTTCATCACGGATTTTAAGTAAATCTCCAACTTGAGCTTTTAATGAACCAGAATTCCAATTTCCTTGACTAAGTTCCCTTATAATATCTATGATTTCAAGGTCTACATTCAGTAAATCGTCCATTAATTGTTCTTGTTCATTCATATGATTTTACAAATACACTGAATAAAACCATTCTAATTAGAAAGTTATAGAATCTATACTTCCATACTTTCTTTTAGGAGATTTTTTCTAACAAGTATAGGAATGTTGTAAAATGCCCCTAGTGCCATGGCGTCAGACGCCCTATAATTTCTCAATACAAGATCTTTTTTACCTGTAAAATACAGATTTGCACGTAAAACCTCACCGCTTTCATAGATTTTTACTTTAACTAAAACCAATTCATTTTCTTCACAAATCTCCTCAATCATCTTGTAGATTGATGGTGCAGATTCTCCATCAGTGTCGCTAAAACTTGAGATATGTCTTGCAACTTCGCCCGAAAACGCCCTCATATGAAATTCTTTTCCACTATCAGATTTTAGAACAACCATTCCTTCAACGGCGTATGGATCAACGAATCCAACATAATCAATTTTCACAGATTCATAATCAGGCTCTTGTGCTTGATCAATTTCCATGGTATTTCGCATAAACTACCTGTTTAGAGTTTATAAAGATAGCAAATTTTTCAGATCAAAATTTACAAAGATAATGTGCAAACTATTTTAATACGATCAAGAGTTGTGCGTGACCCCAAATTATTTAAAATCCCCAATAATGGTTAGCTTAATGTCGACAAATCCAGAACGGGCAGTATCATATGTTCTAAGTAAATCCGTTACAAAATACATGGACCAAGATGTTCTCGTACTCAGTATAGACACTCAAACTAGAGATGCAGCTAGAATGTTACGTCACTATGAAACAGACGACATCATTGTTACTGATAAGGATAACCTCCCAGTTGGAATTGTGACAGATCAAGACATTCTAAGAAATGTTAGCGATGTTACAGTTTACGCTGAAGATACGAAACTAAAAGACATCATGACAACTCCACTGATTACAATTAATGAAAAATCAACATTGCAAGATGCACTACATAAAATGCGAGATAATGGGATTAGAAAATTGCCTGTCCTATCAAAGAAAAATCAAGTTATCGGTATGATTTTTCAGGCAACGATTGCAAATGTAATTCGAGATGCCACAGCTACGCCACCACGTCTTTTGAGTCCCCCGGTAAAAGCAATTCTTGGGAATTTAGGTTTCGTATTACAATTTGCCGGAGTATTATTGCTTGTACCTGCCATCCTTGCAACAATTTTAGAAGACACAGTGATTGCTACTGGGATTTATCTGACCACAGTTCTTTTACTTGTAACAGGATTCTTCCTGAACTCTTATGGAGAAAAATCAAGTCTTAATCTTCAGCAGGCATCAATTCTGGTATTTGCTAGTCTATTTCTACTAACTTTGTTTGGTACCGTTCCATATCTGTATGTATTGCCAAGTCATGAAACCAATATTGAAGCATTTTCAAATGCATTCTTTTCAAGTGCAGCAGGATTTACAACTGGAGGGATATCATTGTTTCAAGAACCAGAAAAACTTTCTCAGAGCTTCACATTTTTCCGTAGTTACACACAGCTTGTGGGGGGAATGAGTTTCATCTATTTAGTGATTACCGCATTTTATCCAGAGTCAAAATTACAATCAATGCGTGGTTTTATTTCAGGTAGAACACTACATATGAAAGAACTATTTCTTACCATCACAATCATATTTTCTATTTACATTGTTATTGTTGCAACTTTATTGTATGTATTTGGAGAAGGGAATATCATCGATAATTTCTCATTGGCAATGAGTACGCTTGCAACTGGAGGATTTGTGCCATCATCTACAATTCTTGACGATTTTCTTTGGCAAGAACATATTATTCTAATGGGCGGAATGATTCTAGGAGCATTACCATTTACATTCCACTATGCATTTGTTAGAAAAAAATTCTTGTCTCCAAAACTTGGAAAAGAAGTACTAACATATTTTGCAATTTTAGGTAGTGCCACAATCTTATTCGTATTAATTAGTGGATTAGAACCATTGGAAAGTGCATTTTATTCTGTTTCAGCCAGTACTACTGCAGGACTTCAACAAGAGAGCCTTGCAGGACTTAATGGAGGTGCACACACCATATTGATAATTTTGATGTTCATTGGAGGATGTGGATTTTCAACGGCAGGAGGTCTAAAGATTTTTAGATTATTGCATTTGAGACACATCAGATCTTTTCTAAACAAAGCAAAAAGAACAAAACTAACAACAGAGACAAAAAAAGAAATTACATCAACTTTGATCATACTAGCGTTATTTCCAATAATAACTGCAATAACAGGAATACATCTTGCAGAAAGTGAACAAGTATCATATCAAGATGCATTCTTTGAAGCTGCAGGAGTAATTACTACCGGAGGATTATCGGCAGGAGTTATTGATTTGGATACAGATCCTGCAACAAAAATTGTCTTAGGATTTTTAATGATATTTGGAAGATTGGAAATCATTGCGATAATTTACATATTTGTACCTAAACTTAGTTAAAAAATTATTATTTTTGGTTTATCTGAATCCATATCGCCATCAATTGTAATTACTTTTCTATCATGGGCAAATATTCTTTGATTAAATTAATCCAGAACTGGCTCAAATTAGAATAGATATTCAAGATATTAAAAAAATCCAATCTTAATATTGAACTGCTTTGGGGGTTAGCGTATGGATCTTAACAGAATTCTAGTACCATTAGATGGTTCAAAAAAATCCTTTGAAGCCCTAGACAGAGCAATTACTCTAGCAGGATTTACGCATGGACAAATAACATGCATTCATGTAATTCCTCACGTAATAGAGGGAGGACCAAGAACAAAAGCATTTGATAAACAACTTGTAGATGATGCAAAAAATCTTTTAAAAAAAGCAGAAAAGCGTGCAGGAAACAAGAATGTAAAATTCACCATAAAAATTCTCAGAGGATCACCAAGTCATGTTACATTACATACAGCAAAAGCTGGAAAATTTGATCATATTGTAATGAGTACGACAGGTGCGGGTTCTGCATCAAAAGATATGATTGGAAGTGTATCAAATCACGTATTACAAAAATCCAAAATTCCCGTATATCTAATCAAATGATTGAGAGTGAATTAGTTGTCTGATTTAATTTCAATTGCAAAAAAACTCATAACAATTGAAAAAAATGCATCATTATCCAATGTTATTTCAGAACTAATCAAAAATAACATAAGTAAACTAATTGTGACAGATGAAAATTCCCCAGTAGGAATAGTAACTGAAAAAGACATTGGTTTGTTTTTACTAAATGATGATTCAGAAAAAAATCTCGATGAAATTCTTGTATCCAGCATAATGAATAAGATCATTTCTGTAGATGATTCAATGACTGTAGAGAAATCCATCGAGGTGATGCTTGAAAAAAACATTGGTTCATTAGGGGTTTCTACAAATGATGATGGTTTAGTTGGAATAATAACAAAAACAGACATTGCAGAGTATTACATAAAGAAATTTCCTGGAAAACATACGGTTGGGAAAATTATGACAATATCATACATATCAATGAACTCAGATGATTCTCTAAGAAATGTAGTGTCAAAAATGATTGAAAACAAAATTTCAAGGGTTTTCTTAAAAAACAAGAATAATGAGCCAGAAGGTATTCTGACATTTCGAGATTTGTTTCATGTTGCATTGGAGCAAGGAAACTCTGATGCTGTGTTAGATAATTCAGATGAGACAGTATCTATTGTCTTTACGAGAAAGGGGTTTCTTTCTGAATCAGGCTTTGGAAACACTATTCAGGCAAAGGATGTAATGACTAAAACTTTTGAATCTGTTGATTTTGAAGAAGATCTTATTGTAGCATGTGAGGCAATGGTGCAAAATAGAATCAATGGTGTAGGTGTTAGAATTAATGGAAAATTAGGTGGCGTAATAAGCAAAACAGATGTATTAAAAGCAATTTACATTGAAAATGAATCAAAATAATTTTCACAGATATTTGAGTTGAATCAACATATGATTTAATGACTACATACCAAATACAAATCAAAGATTCAGTAAGGAAACAAATTGGATAGAATTTAATTTCATGAAATCAGGTTAAAGATTATGGATGAGCAGTTAAAAAAAAGTGTGAGTAAAGGAAAAAAGCTAATCATATTAGGATTTGTAACAATAGCCATACTGTTTTTGCTCTATTCAAGATATCAAGATCCAGAACTTCTTACTCCTGCTGCAATTGATTCAATACAAAGAATAGCCTATGGGTTTTACATTACTTTAGTTGCAGCATTTGGTGCCATTGCTTTTGGATTGTATCGATATCATAAGGAAAAAATAAAAGCAAATCAAAAAGATATATCAACAATAATTGCACTGACCGCCTGGAATTCAAAATCACGCAGAATTTTTGTTATCACATTCATCGGATACGGTATTTTCTTCTCACTAGTTTCAGGAACGCTGGTATATCAGCCAGAAGTTAACTTTGCGATTCATTACGGTGCAACAATCCCTTCAGGATTTATCGCACCATGCTGTGATGGGCCAGGATACATGCCTAAGATCATAGTATATTTAACAGAACATGTAGGCCTGCAAATAATTCCAATAAATTTAGTTTTACAAGTGATTGTATCATATCTAGTTGGATTGAATGGGGCAATTGCCGTTAGTGCATATAATATTTCAAAGAAAGGCAGAGGAGTGAGCACCATAGGAGCTGCAACAGGATTATTCATTGCATGCCCAACATGTGCAGGAACGTTTTTGTCAATATTTGTTGGAACTGCCAGTGGATTAGCGTTATCAATTGCGTTATCTCAAATGCAGACATTTTTCATTGCAATTTCAATTCCAGTTTTAATTATTACACCATATGTAATGGCAAAGAAATTACAAAATTCAGATGGAAGTTGTAAAATAGATCCTAAGAACTGAATTTCTTGACTTCGGGAATTTTGTGATTACCGATATCATAACCGTCACGTCTTAGAAATTTCAGTGTGAGTTTGTATAGCAGTTCATCATGATCTACCTTTTCTAATATTTCAGTCCACAAAACTCGTCCTTTTTCTTCAATGTGTTTTTTAAAGTCAGGATTCATGAATTCTGCTATTTCTTTGCACTCATCAAATGTTTTTCCATTTTTATATGCATGAACACGTCTATCACAACTATCCATATCAAGCATATGTAAAAATTCTAAATAAACCTAGTTTGTCTGGGTTCAAACAAATACGGGATAGAAAATAAGAAAATATGGGAATAAAGTCACCTTCAGAATATATTGATTTTTTTATAAATCTCAACATGGGAAAAAATGTCAGTTTGTTGAGTTTTATAAATAATGAAAAAAACGTTCTCAAAAAAAATTTAGATTTAAAGAATACAGACAAAGAACCAATTAGAAAGGGGATAGAAATTTTGGAATTATTAGTAAGAGAGATTAATGAGAATGGTGAAAAAGCAGTACTAGGAAAATATCAAAAATAATCCTGGGAGAAATTATGGATAAAGATTCACAGATTATCAGAACAGAGATCATCAGAATTCTCAATGAAAATGGGAAAATTCGAGGAACAGAACTTGCAAAGAGAGTAATTAAGAAGATGGGTAATGAGAAAAGTGTATACAGAGAAATTAGTGCACTAGTAGAATCAGGAGAAATAGAGAAAAAAGTTCACAATAGATCCCATATAGAATATGAATTGATAAATTTATTCGAATTAGTAAACAATCAACTCAAAAATGTACATAAAGAAATCGAGATAGTTTTTGAGGAAATAAAAAATTTCAACATTATTAGTAATGAAGAAAAATTCTCATTTCATGAACGACTAAGAGCCATCATCCATTTGATACACATTGTGCAATCAATAGATGGGATAATGAAGATACTATCATACTATCCAGCATTTAAAAAAGACAAGATGTTCTCACAGGTAAACAGAAAGATCGAGGATTGTTGGAAAATAATCATGGAAGATATTGCACATCAGCCAGAGGATGATTTTCTAAATGAGATTCTTGCAAACTTGAGATTATCACAAATGGACTCAAATAATGTTAACTAAAAATTTTTAGTTTTTCTACAATTACTTTGAGAATCTCCTCATCATCAAGGAGAATCAATGGGAAATTATTTTCCTCGCTTGCCTTACGAAATTCTGTGTCTTTTGTAACAATTATCATATCATTTTCACGAGCATAATTAATTATGGAATAGTCAGAACCAAGTTTTTTTCCTGCAATCTGCAGTTTTCGCACACTGAGCATCATAGCCCAAATCTTTTAGTCGGTCATCCATGCCATCTAGGTTTTCGTCAACTAGAATTTTCATATTATTTAATAATTTAAATTCGATATTAGTGTAAATGTGAATCAAATGATCAAGTACTTATTTTCAATTAAACCATTAATTTTTCATGGATGTAAAAAAAGAGGACATAACTGAGGAATCAAAGATAAACCATATTGCATATTACAGATCTTTGACTGAAGTGATTTCAAATATTCAAAAAGAAAAAGAGCAAGAGAACGAACAGGCCATCAAGGAACATCTGGAAAATAGAATGGATGCGATGGAAAAAGACAAAAAGCGAATAAGAGAGATGTTTCCAGAGATTAAAGAAGAGGAATGGAATGGCAACGCCAACTGAAAAAAACCACAACAAACACTTAGATTTACTCCAAGACTACAAAATACACCTAATAAAATATATTGAAGAATTAGAAAAATTAGATAAACAATCAGAATTTGCAAAAAAATGGAATGAGACCACGATAAAGGAAAGAAGACGAGAAGTTCACGTTGTAGACAAAATTTTAAAAAATTTGATTAGATTCTAGCCAGGGTATTCTTGTGTTAAATCATAAAGACAGTTACAAAAATCATTTATCTGTTCTGGAGATACACCGTCAAACCAAACTAATTCCTTATCTATACTAAAATTTTGAATATTTGATGAGGATTTTATAGATTTCATTTCAATTTTGAATAGTTTTATGATTTCTTCTTGTTCTTTTTTTGTAAATTCATAATTGCAAGTAATCAAATCAATTTGAACATAATAATTCCCATGACTAGGATTTGTTCGTGCCTTGATGAAAGGTTTGTTTTGTTGACGGCATTCTTTGTAATGTTTGTCATATTCAAATATTTTAGAATCGCCAAGATATTTGTGAAAAGTCATGTTTTAGAGATAGATTATTGAATTAACTCTAAAGATCTGCAGTGATTTTCTTTATTCGTGTAATTAATCGGATTTTTGTATCAATTGGCATTTCAGGTTCCATTGCAAAATATACAATATTTTTTTTTGTGTAAATTACCATTTGAGATACTTTTTCTCTTTCAACATGAACGTATCTTACTTTACCAAGGGAACGATCAAACTCTTTTCTCATTGATCTTCTTTGGGCAACTTGTTTACAGAAGTGTTCTTCCTCTTTTTGGGTATCAAGACTAGTTTTTCCTGTTTTCAAAATAGCTTCTCTAATGTTACCTTTTGGATCAATTATAGCAGCAAACCTCATTTTGGAATGTAAATTAAGAATCTTCTGAACAATGTCTAAAAGATCAAGTTTTTTAAGAGACACCATATAAAATAAAAAGTATTTCTACTAAATATAAGCTATCAAAACGTTTCAGGAGATACAATATTCAAAATCATAGTTAAATTCATTTAAGAACATGTCAATATATGAAGGAGTCTATTCTAAATGTTCTTAATGAATTAGAAGAACAATCATCGCTTGAAAAATCAAGAAAAGTCAATGTTTTACCACAAAATAGGATGCTTGCAATAACAAAAGAAACAGGAGAATTACTAAACATGATTTTACGCCTAAAAAAAGCAAAAAATATGCTTGAAATAGGCACATCAGTGGGTTATTCTACAATATGGTGTGCTGAAGCAATTTTAGAGCAATCAGGGGAAATCATAACAGTAGAGCACAATCCAGCAAAAATTAAGAGAGCAAAAGAGAATTTTCTAAAGGCAGAGGTTCAAGATATAATCCTCATTAAAGAAGGAAATGCAATAGACATCCTAAATGAGTTCATTAAACAAGAAAAATATAGAAATTTTTTTGATTTTGTTTTAATTGATGCAGATAAAGAAAACATTATTGAATATTTTGATTTAATTTATCCAATGGTTTCTATTCAAGGAATTATTGTTACAGACAATATGCGGTATCCAGAAAAATATAGAGAAGATATGAAGGAATTTTCAAATTATTTGAAAACAAACCCTGATCTTCAAACCATAACATCAGAGATTGGAAATGGTGAAGAGATCACAATTAAACTAAAATAATTATTTTTTTTCTTGTTTAATTTTAGAGAGCAATTCATTTTCTTCAGTTGAGGTATCTTCTTAAAGTGAAAATGATGAATTTAATTTGCTTTCCAGATATGCTTGATATGAGTGGTATGGAGGTCAGTTATTTTTTAGATATTCAAGTTTGTGACATAATCTACCTGCATCACCAGTACCAGTGTCAATTAAAGATTCTACTTTTGCAATGTTTCTGTCAAGGTTAATTGTTTCAAATTGTCTGCACTCGATTATTTTTAATATAATTTGGTAAAGATAACGGTTTTTAAAAAAAATCAGACGTACATGAATTTTAGGCGATTAAGAACAAAAAGGTACAGGCGATAAAAGCAATTATGAATGAAAAATCTAATTTAATATATCAGTTTTTTAATTATTCTCGTTTATTAATTAGAAATAAATAACTTGAATATGAAAACGGGATTTCTAGTAATAGTTATTGGGATAGTCATGTTTACTTTTGGCCTAGTAATGTTTTACTCTATAGAGTTAGGTCAGACTGATCCTTTTTTGAGATTGATTAAAAATATTGGAACGTTTATTGGACTTGTAGGAATGGGTGTAACTTTAGCTGGTATTTTGCTAAACTTGATCAGTAAAAGTAAGCAGCCTATACAAGAGAATTTTGATGTTTAAGCATCAAAGCAGTTCTTAAAATCAACAATAACTAGAAAATTACACATACCTAAATCCCACAACTAAATTATAATATTCCAAGTTCATAATATTTGGAAATGTCAGGAAAATTATGGATTGGTGCAATCTATTTGAAAGATGAAGGGGGTTATGAAATAATTATAAAATCTTTGAAACATTATAGAAAGAGGCTAGAAACCATCGACAATAGTCCAGAGTTAAAAGATGCCGCTGCAATGTTTTCATCAGTCATAAATCAACAAGCAATGAAAACAATTCCCATAATCGATAAAACAATACAAAAAATTCAAAATAATTTGTCAGATACTCGAACAATTTCAAAATTAAATGAAGACATCCCATTTTTAGGAAAAGCATTGTCTTGCTATGAAGTAGATATAAAAAAGGCACAGGATACCGGACATGAATATTTTGTCAAACTTGTAGGAAATATGGTTGAAGCAAGAGACGATCTAAATATCATCAAAATTGCATTACATAAAATAAAACAATTTTCAGAATAATATCAGTCCCTGTAAATACCAATCCAAATATGGCATTAATGCTTTGCACTGTTTCTTTTTTTCAGATTCACCATTCAGTTCCAAAATCTTTTGGATTTTGCCCTGAAGATATTCAGATGTCAAATTACTTTTAAATTCAGGCATTATTTTATCTAGAATTTCAAGAATTTGTTCAGCAGATGCATTCTCAAAATCATTAATCACTGTAGTGACTTGTTCTTCCAGCGTCATAAAATTATTTTAAAAATCCCATTATTATGTGATACATCTAGAGTATATCATCATCATCCCAAGTTAGACGAAATCTTCCAGTAACTCTAAACATGTGAAGTTTCCCTCCTTTCTTAAAATTTAGTTTGTATGATTTATGTGATGAATCTTCAATATCTAAACTTACACTATCTTGGTGAGTCTGAAAAACAATAGGATTATTAGAAATTTGTTTCCATTCATGTTCATCAAAATCAAGATAGAATTTAGTATACAGCAATCCCATAAGGGTCATGAGATCTACCTGAATAAATAACTAGTTGAAATTCTATTTATTTAATGAATTTTCAGGCAACACAAATCCTAAATAACTCACTAATGCAGGAAAAATGATCTCCGAATCACGATCATTTCTAATTATTTCAAATACCTTGTGAATTAATTATTGTATTGTCAGATGCTCATCTTTGTACAATGTTTTATTAGGATTTTTAGCGACATCCAAAATTGTATTCATTATCAGTTTTCAGTAGATTTCTCAATAAAGAATTGGCGATATTTATTTTTTCATCAATGTCTTTCTGAGGATAATCCGTATCTAATCTCTTAATTTGAAACTGTGTTATCATAAAAATAGTTGGTCGTATTTCTCTTAACTTGATGTTGTGATTTTGACTCATATTTATTTGAGGAATAATAAAATTTCATATTTGCTTTTGACAGAACTGTGATGATTTCTTTATCAATTAACAAATCACGTGTTTTTTCAAATGTTGTTTTTGCCATAAATTCTCGAACTACTAACTTCATCAAGGCATTATGATGTAAATCAGGATTATCCCGTATTGCCTCAAGAATTATCCTCTCACGCTCATATGTTTTTAGATTAGGGTTATATTGACTCATCACATCTAGGTCGACCTATACCATGTAGGTCATTTATTAATGAATATCTAATTTGGATTAACAAAGAAATCAACCATTGAGGTTAAATAGAAATTTTGAGAGATAAGTTACCTAACACGTGTGGAATTTGGTGACAAATCATCAACATTCCACATTTATTTTAATTATTTTTGTGCGTTCATGCCATTCAAAAATGTGAATAATGTCTCAAAATAGTAAAAAAAGATCAAAGTTTTTACAATTAAATGATTTTGGTAATTAAAGACAGGAAGCTATTAAAAATAAGTTTATTTGTTCTATTTTTCAACATCTCAAAATCACACAATAGCGTACTTTGAGAATTTTATGTTGTAGTGATTTTTCGGACCTTAAAGTGTCAATTGACACCCAGATCATATTTACGAACAATCTTTCCATTTTTCTATATCTTTAGAAAACTGTTGAATACACATTCCAGTAATCTTAAAATTTTCTTTTATGACAATAGTATCTACTAATTTTTTCTGTTCATCTGGATTCATTTTTTTGTAAATTAAACTTACATGTGGTTTAAACTCATATTTGCTAAACGAATCAAAATGACTCTGTTAATTTTTTGTTAATTCTTTCAAATTGATCATTTAGAAAAAACTCTACAAACAATGTACTCCAAAAATCATCGGAATATCTTACATTACTTTTTTGGGCAATGAATTGTTTTTCTCCTTGAATACTATTTCTCACAATTTTATCTAATACATCAAGATCTGCATTAATTAATCCATAAACAGTTATGTGGGGTTCAAAAACTTGTGAATTGTATATATTGCTTAATTTTCGGATTATGTTTGAAAAATACTCTATATCATTTTTTTCAAATACAAACCAAATGGCATACATGATAATTTGAATAAATTTTTAGTTTTTAATTATTCTCCAACAAACAAACTGAAATCACAACTCTATTCATATCGCGTGAGTTGTGACTATGGAGACGATTTTTTTACTCTTTGCCGATAAAATATGATGTCTACATTTTGGGCTAGAAACCATGCTGTGTACCTATGCTTTAGAAAACATAGAACAAATAGCGATAAATTAGATCTTTTAATTTAGAATAATTCTTAATTAAATTTCAGGTTTCTTTGTTTTGGGTGATTTTTTAGGTTGAGATTCAGGTTTCTTTGTTTTGGGTGATTTTTTAGGTTGAGATTCAGGTTTCTTTGTTTTGGGTGATTTTTTAGGTTGAGATTCAGGTTTCTTTGTTTTGGGTGATTTTTTAGGTTGGGTTAAGGATTTAGAATATTGTTTCTTTATTTGTCGTTCAGCTTTTTCTTGTTTCATTTTTAATTTTTCATATTCATTTTTTTCTTTTTTCAATTGTTTTGTAAGAATTTTTTGTTCGGTTAGTTTTTTCTGCTCTTCTTTTTTTAGAATAGAAATCATTTGTTTCTCTTTAGAAATAGAATTAATTAATTTTAGATAATGTTCTTTTGATTTGATCAAGTTATCATTTTCCAATCGAATGGAATCTTTTAATTTTTGATATTTTGACGATGCTACTTTTTCCTGTTCTATCTGAGTGAGAATAGAGTCATAATCAGCTTTGGTTTGTTCAAGATCATCCTTTTCTGACCTTAGCTTTGCAAGGTTTTCTCTCTGTTGAGTGGATTCATTTTCTAGGGATTGTTTTTCCTGTTCTATCTGAGTGAGAATAGAGTCATAATCAGCTTTGGTTTGTTCAAGATCATCCTTTTCTGACCTTAGCTTTGCAAGGTTTTCTCTCTGTTGAGTGGATTCATTTTCTAGGGATTGT
>Ga0224497_10000259_pt1 | contig 40173 bp, 34 predicted proteins | sample SF_Jul11_sed_USG_4_FD_167970 | JGI IMG/M metagenome (GOLD analysis project Ga0224497, IMG submission 167970) | Sediment microbial communities from San Francisco Bay, California, United States - SF_Jul11_sed_USGS_13 | ecosystem: Environmental > Aquatic > Marine > Sediment | place: USA...
ATGCGGCCGTCGGGCATCACGTTGACGTTGAACAGACCGTTGACGACCTCGATGCCGCCCAGACGCTGCTGCAGGTAGACGTGGGTCACCCCGTTGTGCTGCGTCGTGTACTCGTCGCTCACCGCGAAGTCGGCGATGTCGCCCGCCGTCAGCCCGAGCTCGCCCCGGTTCGCGTCGAGGTAGCCGAGAGCGATCTCGAGCGGCGTGCCCGCGGCCGGGCCGGTGACGAAGGAGCCCGGTGTCTCGGCCGCCGGAGCCGCGCCGGGCAAAAGGGTGAGAGCGAGCGCCACTGCGAGCGCCGAGGTCAAGATCCTGGTTCCTTGCATGAGTGAATCCCCCTGTGGTGTTGTCGATCGGACCGGAGGCTGTCTCGGGGGCATCCCGGGGCGAGCGCTCTCGATCTGGAAACCGCTGGATCGAGGTGCTGGCGCGGGAGCCTTCAGCGTCTGAGCCCGAATGTCTGGCGTCTCAGTCTGGCATCGCGGTCTGGCGTTTCGCCGAACCGTTCTAGGATACTGCCCCGCCGGCCCCCTGACAAGGCAGCGTCTCATTCCTGCGGGCCCCCGAGCCCGGCGCCGTGCTCGAGGCTGGCAGTGTCGGCTTCCCTCACACCCGCCGCAGCCATTCCACTCTGCCTCGCATAGCGGGCGCCTCGCTCAGGAGGCGGTCGAGCGCCGCGATCAAGTCCGGCAGATTCCACCTGCGTTGGGCAGCGAGAACGACGCCGGCATGCTGAGGATGACGCGCCGAGAGCGCGATGAAGTCGCGGATGTTGAAACTGAAGACGCAGCGGTTGCGGGCGGTCGCCCTGAGGAGCTGGGTCTCGTCGTCGGCATCGATCGGCATCCAGGACGTAGGAGTTCGCGAGACGTCGTGGCCCCTGTCGCGGAGGGCTTTCGCGAGCGCCCGGTTGGAGGTGTCGGCGTCGAGGTGGAGGAGCAGCCTAGGCACGCTCCCCCGCGAGATCCTCCTCGAGCGTCAGGTCGGCTTCGAGCTCGGCCTCGTGCGCGGCAGCGAACGACAGCGCTTCCTCGACCTGATCCAGCCGCAGACCGTACTCGCGGGCGATCTCCTCGGCCGACCAGCTCCACGCGGTGCTCGCCGCCCACACGGTCCGCACCCGGACCGCCGTGCCGCGGATGACGGCGCACGGCGCCCCGGAGGCCCCCTGGCGGTAGTGGATCTTGGGAAAACGAGGATCGTCCAGGTCCTGGGCCAGGCCGCCGACCTTTTCGGCTACGGCCCAGAGGATGAACTGGTTCAGGGACACCCCTTGCTCGACCGCGAAGCGCTCGGCCTCCCGTTTGAGCTCAGTGGGCAGATTGAGGGAGTAGCGGGCCACGAGGTTTCCTCGGATTTCGGCGACTGATCAGGCGGCTGACGTCGCGGAAGACATCGTATCAGACGTCATAGCCGGACGAGGCAGCCTCGCGCGCCGCGGCCGCTAGCCGCCGGGGGTCGCGCCCAGCCTCACGAGGGTGTCTTCGAGCTGTTTCTTGTAGGCGCTCTCGCCCGCGGGAAGCAGCGCGACGGCCTGCCGGTAGTGCAGGATCGCCTGCAGCGTGCTGCCTTGCGCCTCGAGCGCCGCAGCCAGGTTGCCGTGGGTGGTCGCGGCGCGCGGCGCGAGCTCGAGGGAGCGGCGGTAGTGGGCGACGGCCTCGTCGAGCCGGCCGGTCAGCTGGGCCGTCAGGCCGGCCTGGTAGTGGACCTCCGGCAGCTCCGGGGCCGTGGCGACGGCGCGCTCGGCCAGCCGGCGGGAGTCCTCGAGCTTGCCGGCCCAGCCCAGGACCTTCGAGAGGTTGAGCAGGGCCCGGCCGTGGGCCTCGACGTCGAGCCGGCCCTCCACTCGGTGGCGCACGGCCGCGATCGTCGCCTCACTCCAGGTCGCGCCCGGCGCCACGATCCTCGCGGCGCGCAGCGCGGCGAGAAGCTCGAGGGCGAGCAGCCGGTGGACCTCGATCGTGGGATGGACGTGATCGAGGAAGGACTCCTCGCCGGGAATCCCGTGCGGCGCCCGGGCGGCGACGAAGCGGGCGAAGTCGACGACGGGCACGCCGCGCTCGGCCGCGACCTGGCGCACGATCTCGGCCGCCGGCCCGAGGGCGCGCAGCGGGCAGACGTCCTCGTCGCGCGCCCGCTCGAAGGCCGTCGCGGCCTCGGCGTAGCGCCCCAGCCCGTAGAGCAGCGAGCCGCGCAGGTAGTGCGCCTCGGCGTAGCGGTCGTCGATCGCCAGCGCCGCGTCGGCGGCGGCCAGCGCCGCGGCCGGGTCGCCGGCGCTCGCGGCCCGCTCCCAGGCGGCCCCCCAGCGGTCGAGCTCCGGCTGCGAGAGCCCGTCCCGGTGCTGGCTCTTGAAGGGCGAGCTGCGGCGCAGGTTCGAGGCCGGCGTGACGAGGACGGCGCGGGCGCCCACCGCCGCCGCGATGTCCGCCATCCGCGCGAGGTTGAACCGGTAGTGAGCGAGCACCCGGTCGCGCTGGGCGTCGTCGCGCTCGTAGGCGTCGGGCCCGATCGAGGCGTCGAGCAGGGTGCTGACCTCGGCGGCGAGCAGGGAAGGGCCGCCCGTTCCCGAGACCGTTCCCGGGTCGGCCGCCGGGTCGCTCGCTGGCCGCACCCGGCGCAGTCCGGCGCGCATGGCGGCCCAGATGCGGGTGCGGCTCGCCCAGGCCGCCAGCCCGCGGACGGCCGGCGGCGTCGCGATGAGCCCGCCGTAGGTGCGCTTTTCGAGGAACTCGTTGTGGCCGGAGTAGATGATGAAGAGATCCGGCTCGTGGCGGGCGAGCTCCTCCATGAGAAGCGCCGAGCGGTAGCTCGCGTAGCTCACCCCGCCGGCGTTGATCACCTCCCAGCGCCGCGAGTCGTCGACCGCCGGCAGCAGCTCGCGCAGCCAGCCGCAGAACGAGGTGGCGTCGTCGTAGGGCCGGCCGTAGGTCGTCGAGCCGCCCACGCAGAAGATCCGGTAGGTGCCGCGCGGCTTCTCCCCGGCGAAGCGCTGCTCGTTGAAGAGGCGCCGCTTGTTGGCGGCGGTCGTCCACGTGACCGCGCCGGCGGGGCCCGTCTCTGCGACGAAGAGCGGCGCGGTGGCGGCGAATCCGACGTAGGGGTCCTCGCGGTAGCGCACCGGCTCGACGCCGAAGAGCGCGAGGCCGAGCTCGAGCGCGGCGAAGAAGGCGGCCGGGACGAGGACGGCGACGAGGAGGTTGCGCCAGTCGGCTGGCCGGCGGCCCTTGCGTCGGGTCATCGTGCGGTCTCCGCGTGCCGGCGCGGCGGCTCCTTTGCGCGCGGCGGCACGGAGAATGTAGCATCGGCCCGTCGTTCTTCGGTGGGGACGCCCGCTCGCTCGCCCGCTGTCCGGGCGGCGAGCGGCGAGGGCCGCAGGCGATGAAGAACAGAATCCTGCTCGTCGATGACGAAGAGGTCATCCGCTTCGGCATCCGGCGCTTCCTCGAGCACAAGGGCTACGAGGTCCTCGAGGCCGGCGACTGCGCCGCGGCGGTGGAGGTCTTCCGCGCCGAGCTGCCCGATCTCGCGGTGCTCGACTTCAGGCTTCCGGACGGCGACGCTCTGCAGCTTCTCGCGCGGCTTCGCGAGGAGGGAGCGACGACCCCGATCATCATCCTCACGGCCCATGGATCGATCGATCTCGCGGTGCGGGCGATCCGCGAGGGGGCCGAGCACTTTCTCACCAAGCCCGTCGAGCTCGACGCCCTGCTGGTGATTCTCGAGCGCTCTCTGGAGAACCACCGCAGCCGCCAGGTGGAGATCGTGGAGCGCTCCCGCCAGCGGCGGACCGCGCTCGACCCCTTCCTGGGAAGGAGCGAGGCGATCCGGAGGCTCGCCGAGGAGGCGCGCAAGGTGAGCGCCGCCGAAGCGCCGATCCTCATCCAGGGAGAGACCGGCGCGGGCAAGGGGGTCCTCGCCTCCTGGCTGCATGCCAACGGCCCGCGCGCCAGGCAGCCGTTTCTCGACCTCAACTGCGCCGGCCTGTCGCGCGAGCTGGCGGAAAGCGAGCTCTTCGGGCACGCGAAAGGGGCCTTCACGGGGGCCGCCACCGACAAGGAGGGGCTGCTGGCGACGGCCCATCGTGGCACGGTGTTCCTGGACGAGATCGGCGATCTCGATCTCCAGGTGCAGCCCAAGCTGCTCAAGGTGATCGAGGATCAGGAGTTCCGTCGCCTGGGGGAGACCCGCACCCGCCGCGTCGACGTCCGGCTGATCGCCGCCACCCATCAGGATCTGCGGAGCATGACGCGGGCCAAGACCTTCCGCAGCGACCTCTTCTTCCGGCTGAGCACCTTCCCCCTGCGCCTGCCGCCGTTGCGCGAGCGACCCGAGGACATCCCGATCCTGGCGCGTGAGATCCTCTCCCGCCACCTGCGAGTGCGCGGCAAGCGCGAGGTCGGGCTGAGCGCGGAAGCGGAGGATGCCCTGCGCGAGTATCGCTGGCCCGGCAACATCCGGGAGCTGCACAACGTGCTGGAGCGCGCCGCGTTGCTGCAGGAGGAGGGCGAGATCCGCGCCCCCGATCTGAGCCTCGGCTATGCGCCGGACCCCGACTCCCCGGGGGAGAGCAGCAGTCTCGAAGACGTGACGGCCCGCCACATCGAGAAGGTGCTGCGGCGCGAAGGCGGCCGCGTGCGGCGCGCCGCCGAGAAGCTCGGCATGCCACGCAGCACGCTCTATCTCAAGATCAAGCAGCTCGGCATCGATCCGTCCAAGCACTAGACGATCCGTCCAGCCGCTGGACGCATCGGCGCATTGCCATCGCCGGCGCCGGGCCCGTAAGCACCGTGCGCCCTGTGGCTTGCGTCACAGGCCTGTGGCTTCTTCCACTTGGTATCGCGCTTGCTGTCCAGGTGCGGACAAGTCGCGGGCTCAGGCATCGACAGGCCCAGGACCACCGTCCAGGGGGCCGCCCGCCGAAGGACTCGATTGACGCCGACCTCTGCCAAGCTCCTTCCGTTCGCTCCCGCCAACGCCGAGCGCCCGCGGTTCGACGGCCCGGAGCGCCGCGCCCGCGGGGCGCCGCCGCCCGCGGGGCGCCGCGTGGCGCTGGTGGCGCTCTCTGACGCCCGCGCGCGCAAGTGGTGCTCGCGCTGGCTGCGGCAGGCGCGCTTCGAGGTCGTCCTCGTCGATGACGGCGGCGCGGCGCTGGCCCGGGTCGAGGAGGGCGCCCCGAGCGTCGTCGTTGCCGACGGCGGATTGCTGCTCGCCAACGGTCTGTCGATCTGCGCGGCGGTGCGCGTGCTCGATGGTCTTGCCGAGCTGCCGGTGATCACCATCTGCTCCGGGCGCGGCCACTTCGCCCGCGCGGTAGACGCCGGCGCCACGCACGTGGTCCCCAAGCCGGTCAACTGGCAGCTCGTTGCCGGCCTCGCGGAGAGCCTCGTCGAGGCCCGCGAGCTCGCCGCGCGGCTGTCCAAGACGAGCCAGCGTCTCGAGGCCGCCGAGCGCTCGCTCGAGGTGGCCTGGAAGCACATCCATCAGGAGCGCGACGTCGACGGGCTGACGCGGCTGCCCAATCGCACTCGCTTCGAGAGCCTGATCGAGCGCGCCTTCGGCGCCCGCGAAGCGGGCTCGGAGCTGGCGGTGCTCTACCTCGATCTCGACCGCTTCAAGGCCGTCAACGAGATCGTCGGACGCGCGGGAGGCGACGACATTCTCCGGCAGGTGGCTGGGCGGCTGCGCAGCGGGTTGCACGCCGGCGACCTTCTGACCCGCGGTGGCTCGGGCGCGGGCACGGCGGCCATCGGCCGCCTCAGCGGCGACGAGTTCACGGTGCTTCTGACCCATGTCCACGGCCGCCGCGCGGTGCGCCAGGCCGCCCACGGGCTGCTGCGCTGCCTCGCCGACCCCTTCGTAGTCGTCGGCAAGGAGGTGCACCTGTCGGCCACCGTCGGGGCGGCGCTGTCGGCCCCCGGGACGAGAACCGGCGAGCTCCTGCTGCAGCGCGCGGAGCTCGCCCTGTGCGCGGCGAAGCGGCAGGGCGGAGGGATGGTCCGCTTCTACGACGAGTCGATGGAGCCGCTGAGCGAGCGCACTCTCGACCTGCACCGCATGGTGAAGCAGGCGCTGCGCGACGAGGAGCTGCAGCTGCACTACCAGCCCCTCGTCGAGACAGGCAGTGGCCGGATCGTCGCCGGCGAGGCTCTGCTGCGCTGGTTCAGCCCGGAGCTCGGCCTGGTGCCGCCCGACGAGTTCCTGCCGGCCATCGAGGGCACCGACCTGATGCTCGAGGTCGGCGAATGGGTCCTCCGCACGGCGTGCACGCAGCACCAGGCCTGGACTTCGGAGGGACTGCCGCCGATCCGCATGGCGGTGAACGTAGCGCCCAGCCAGCTGCGCCGCGCGGATCTCGCGGCCCTCGTCGAGACGGTGCTGCGGGAGACGGGAATCGATCCGCAGCAGCTCGAGCTCGAGCTCAGCGAGCGCGGCGTCTTGCGCGAAGACCCGCAGATCCGGCAGCAGCTCGAGAGCTTGAACCGGCTCGGCGTGCGGCTCTCCGTCGACGACTTCGGAACGGGGCAATCGGCGATCGACTATCTCAAGCAGTTTCCGCTCGACGTCCTGAAGATCGACCGCTCGTACGTGGCGGGTCTCTCCCGCAGCGACCGCGACGCCGGGCTGACGCTGGCGATGGTCGACATGGCCCACAGCCTGAAGATCGCCGTCGTGGCGGAGGGCGTCGAGACCCGGGACCAGAAGGACATGCTGCAGGGCTGGGGCTGCGACGAGCTGCAGGGCTTTCTCTTCTCGCCGGCCGTGCGGGGGGAGGAGTTCCGCGAGATGTTGGCGAGCGGTCTCGCGACGGGCGAGGCCGTGGGCGCGGAGACCGGGGCGGCGAGCCGAACGGAGCTCGGGAACGAGAGCCCGGACCCGGCGGGCTGATTGGAGGCGACAGCAACCATGCGAAGCGCAAGACGTGCACGGCACGAGCCTGAGAGGACCTTCGAGGCTGCCGCGGGCGGAGCGGTACTGATCGCTCTCCTGCTGGCGGCCCTGCTCGGCGCCGCGGCGACGCTGGGCGACGGAACGCAGACCCTCATCGTCCAGGCGGCCGATCCGGCCGCCGCCGCCGCCGCCGCGCTGGCCGCGGACGCGCTCGTCACGCGTGAGCTCGCGATCATCGACGCGGTCGTCGTCCAGGCCACGCCCGCTCAGCGGGCAGCTCTCGCGCGCTCCGGCGAGGTCCGCCGACTCTGGGAGGACCGGCCGATCGCGGTGACGAGCGAGCCCTGCCCGATCGTGGGCGAGGCCTACCTCGACTTCCACGACCGCAAGATCAAGTGGTCGGTGAGCCATCAAGGGAGCACGAATCGCTGGCTCCAGGCGCTGTCGCTCACCTGGCCGGAGGCCAACGGTTGGCTCAAGAAGGTGAAGTTCGCGGGTCACGACGTCTTCGTGCAGCTCTCTCCGGGTCCGGCGCTCACGGTCAACGGCCTCTGGCATGGCAGCCAGAACGACCGACGGCTCCAGGCCGGCGAGACGGAGCTCTTCGAGATCGAGTTCGAGGACGACGTCGAGCCCGTACCCGGTGGTTACGCGCTCGTCGCCGACTTCGGCGGCGGCTGCGAGGCGCGCTTCGATGCGACGGCGATGGCCTGCGAGATCTCGTCCGACATGCTGCTCGACGTCAGCGGCGACAAGATCAAGTGGGCGCTGACCAACGGCGGCGACCGTCGGCTATGGCTCGACGAGCTGCTGGTCGAATGGCCCGCGGAGAACGGAGCGCTCGAGAAGATCAAGTTGAGCGGGGATCTCGTCACCCGCGACGTACCGCCGCCGGCGTTCTCCGTGGACGGTCAGTGGGACGGCGACGCCGACGACAGGCGACTCGACGCGGGGCAGACGAAAGAGCTCGAGATCCAGTTCGAGAACGACGCGGATCCGCTCGCGGACCTCTACTTCCTGGAGGCCGACTTCGGCGCCGGCTGCTCGATCGTCCTCACCCCGGGGCAGGGCGGCGGCACCGGCGTGACGCCCTTCGCGTTCTCCACGCGGATCGGGGCGGACGAGCTGCACCGCGCGGGGGTCACGGGCTCCGGCGTGGCCGTGGCCGTCGTCGACACCGGCATCTGGTCGGAGAGCAGGCTCAAGAGGAACCGGCGCGGCGACGAGCGGATCCGCGACGGCTACAACGCCCTAGACGGCCACCGGGGCAAGGACAAGGCGAAGGACAAGAACGGCCACGGCACGCACCTCACGAGCCTGATCGCCAACAGCGAGCGCTTCGACGACGGGCTCTTTGCCAGCGTCGCGCCCGACGCGGAGCTGGTCGCCGTCCAGGCGTTCGACGAGGACGGCCGGGGCTCCTATGCCGACGTCATCGCCGGCCTCGACTGGGTGCTGGCGAACAAGGACGAGCTCGGGATCCGGATCGTCAATCTGTCCTTCAGCGCCGAGCCCCAGTCGCACTACTGGGACGACCCGATCAACCAGGCCGTGATGGCGCTGTGGGACGCGGGGCTGGTGGTCGTCGCCTCGGCCGGCAACGGCGGGCCGGAGCCGATGACCGTCGGCGTGCCGGGCAACGTGCCCTACGTGATCACCGTCGGCGCGATGTCCGACGCCGTCACGCCCGACGATCCCGGCGACGACTTCCTGGCCTCGTTCTCGGCCGCCGGTCCGACCTTCGAAGGCTTCGTGAAGCCCGAGGTCGTGGCTCCGGGAGGCCATCTGCGCGGCATCATGGACAAGAAGGGGCGCATCGCCAAGAGCCACCCCGAGTACCACGACACCGGCAAGTACTTCGTCATGTCCGGCACCTCGCAGGCGGCGGCCGTCGTCTCCGGCGTCGCCGCTCTCCTGCTCGAGGTCGATCCCTCGCTGTCGCCGGACGACCTCAAGTGCCGCCTCATGGCCTCGGCCCGCCCCGCCGTCGACGAGGACGGCGAGCTGGCCTACAGCATCTTCCAGCAGGGCGCCGGCATGGTCCACGCCTACGACGCCGCGGCGAGCGATGAGTGGGGGTGCGCCAATCAGGGCCTCGACATCGGTGCCGAGCTCGCCGGCGCGGCGCATTTCGGCGGGCCCGCCAACCGCGATGCCGACGGGACCTACTACGTCGAGGGCCTTGAGGGGTACGCCTGGAGCGGCGGCTACATGTGGGGCACCGGCTACCTCTGGGGCATGGGCTACATGTGGGGCACCGGCTACCTCTGGGGTACCGGGTTCCTGTGGGGCGACGGCTACCTGTGGGGCACCAGCGTCGACTGGTGGGGCAGCCCCGGCGCCTGGACCAGCAGTCTGGCCGAGACGATGTCGATCAATGCATGGGTCCCTCAGGAGTAATACCTGCGGGGTCAGAGAGGAGACAGAATGCAAGACAGGCGATTCATCGTAGAGACCCTCGGCCTGCTGGCCTGCCTGACGCTGGCGCTCGGGGCGGCCTGGTCGACGGTCGATTCGGCCACGCACAGCGTCATCGTCCAGGCCGAGAACGTCGACGATGCGGCTTCGCAGGTCGCGGCGGTGGGAGGCCGGATCACCCACGAGCTGGGGATCATCGATGCCGTCGGCGCTCGCCTGACCGAGGCACAACGGCGGCGGTTGGCGGCGCGACCGGGCATCCGCCGTCTCTTCACCGATCGGTTGGTCGAGGTCGCGGGCCCGACTCCACAGGCTCAGTTCCCCGGCCTGGCCGGTGCCGAGGCGTTGCACCAGGAGGGGCTCACCGGCGCCGGGATCACCGTGGCGGTCGTCGACACCGGCAGTTGGGGAGCCCAGAACCTGCTCAAGACCTCCACGGGCCAGTCGCGGGTGCTGGGCACCTTCAACGCCATCACCGGCGTCGAGGACGATGGGCTGACGGACGGCAGCGGCCACGGCTCGCACGTCACCAGCGTCATCGCCAACAGCGACGTCGGCGCGGCGGGAGAGTTCAACAGCATCGCGCCGGACGCCAACCTGGTCGTCGTCAAGGCTTTCGACGAGCTAGGTCAGGGCACCTACCTCGACGTCATCAACGGTCTCGACTGGATCCTCTCGCGACGGGGAACCCACGGCATCAAGGTGGCGAACCTCTCGTTCAGCGCCCCGCCGGCGTCCCACTACTGGGACGATCCGATCAACCAGGCCGTGATGGCCTTGTGGCAGAGCGGCATCGTCGTGGTGGCGTCCGCCGGCAACGGCGGGCCGGAGCCGATGACGGTCGGCGTCCCCGGCAACGTTCCCTACGTGATCACCGTCGGAGCGATGTCGGACGCGGTATCGGAGGATCCCACCGACGACTTCCTCGCGTCGTTCTCGGCGGCAGGCCCGACGGCGGAGGGCTTCGTCAAGCCCGAGCTCGTCGCTCCCGGGGGGCACCTCATCGGCCTGATCGAGAGGCACGACTACCTGCCCTCGACCTACCCCGAGTATTTCGACGGCAAGTACTTCACGATGTCCGGCACCTCCCAGTCCGCGGCCGTCGTGAGCGGCGTCGTGGCGCTGATGATGCAGCGCGAGCCATGGCAGCAGCCCGACGTCATCAAGTGCCGGCTCGTCGACACCGCGCGGCCGGCGCTCACCGAGGAGGGTGAGCTCGCCTACAGCGTCTTCCAGCAAGGCGCGGGAGCGGTGAACGCCTACGACGCGGTCTACAGCGAGGCGTGGGACTGCGCCAACCAGGGCCTGAACGTGAGCCACGACCTGGCAGGCAGGAAGCACTACGGCGGCTACGCCAACCGCGACCAGGACGGCAACTACTACATCGAAGGCACGGAAGGCTACTTGTGGGGCGGCGGCTACCTGTGGGGTAACGGCTACTTGTGGGGTAACGGCTACCTGTGGGGCACCGGCTACCTGTGGGGCACGGGAGACCTGTGGAGCGACGGCTACCTCTGGGGCACGAGCTTCCCCTGGTGGAACGAGGAGCCCGTCTGGAGCAACGGCCTGACCGAGGCCATGTCGACCAACGGCTGGGTGCCCCAGGAGTAGGGGAGGCGAGGAAGGGAACGGGATGCAACGCTCGAAGACACCGTGCAGCCTCGCGCTGGCGGCTGGGCTCTGCCTGGCGCTAGGCGCCGCCAGCGTGACGTTCGACGCGAGGCCGGTGAGCGTGATCGTCCAGGCGGACAGCCTGGAGGCCGCCGCCGCCGCGGTGCGCGCCGCCGGCGGCGAGGTGACGCACGAGCTGGGGTACGAGCTATCCATGGTGGGGCGGCGATCCCATCTGGACGAGCGGGCTCACGGAGCCCGCATCGGTCAACGCCTGGGCGGACAACCAGCAGGCCGAAGGGGTCGGAGAGACGAGAGATGACGGCTATGACCGCATGGAACACGAGATTGCGACGGCGGAGGGGGGAGCGATGAGACAGCGCCGCAGCTTGGGGCCGACCCTGGCTCTCGCTTTCTGCTCCGCCGTCGCCTTTGGCGGCCAGCCGATCCGGTTCGAGCATCTGACGATCGACGACGGGCTGTCGCAGAACGCCGTGATGGCGATCCACCAGGACCGCCAGGGGTTCCTGTGGCTCGGCACCGAGAACGGGCTCAACCGCTTCGACGGCTACGAGTTCAAGGTCTTCACCCACGATCGCCAGGATCCGGCCTCGATCGCCGGCAACTACGTGTGGGCGATCGACGAGGACGCCGAGGGCCGGCTGTGGGTCGGCACGGTAGGGGCCGGGGTCGGCCGGTTCGACCCGGCGACCGAGCGCTTCACGAGCTACCGCCACGACCCCGACCGGCCGACGAGCCTGGCGAGCGACCGGGTACGGACGCTCCATGTCGGCGCCGACGGATCGGTGTGGGTGGGCCTGCTCGAATCGGGGCTCGACCGGCTCGATCCCCTGACCGGCGTGGTGACCCACTTCCGCCACGATCCGGCGGATCCGGCAACCCTGGCGAACGATTCGGTCTACGGCCTCTACACCGATGCCGCGGGCCGGCTGTGGATCGGCACCGACGGCGGTCTCGACCGCTACGATCCCGAGCGCGGAGCCTTCGAGCACCACGCCCACGACGCCGCGGACGCTTCCAGCCTGAGCGACGATCGCGTCCGGGCGATCGTCGAGGACCGCGCGGGCGCGCTGTGGGTCGGCACCTGGGGCGGCGGCTTGAATCGGCTCGACGCCGGAGCGGCGGGCTTCGTCCGCTACCGGCACGATCCCGAGGATCCCAAGAGCCTCGGCGACGACCGGGTGCAGTCGCTGCTAGAGGACGACGCCGGCCGGCTCTTCGTCGGCACGGCCAGCGGGCTCTCCGGCTGGGATCGCGAGCTCGACGGCTTCAGCCGCTACGCCCACGACCCCGCGCAGCCGCACAGCCTGGCCGGCGACCACGTGATGGCGATCTACCAGGACCGCGGCGGCGTCGTCTGGTTCGGCACCCGCACGGCCGGCTTGAGCCGGTGGAACCCCGCGACCTGGGCCTTCGGGCACGTCACCCGAGAGCCCGGCAACCCCAGGGGGCTGAGCAACGCCAACGTGACCTCGTTCGCCGAAGACCGGACGGGGCGCCTGTGGCTGGGCACCTTCGGGGGCGGCCTCAACGTGATGAACCGGGTGACCGGCGAGGTCGAGCACTACCGGGAGGCGGCGGGGGCCGGCGGACTGACCTCCGACCGCGTCATGGCGCTCCAACTAGACCATCGCGGCATGCTCTGGATCGGCACCATGGGGGGCGGCCTCGACCGGATGGATCCGGCGCGCGGGAGCGTCGTGAGCTACCGCCACGACCCCGCCCGCGACGACAGCCTGGCGAGCGACGCCGTCATGACCCTCTTCGAGGACCGGGCGGGGGTGCTGTGGATCGGCACCTTCGGTGGCGGCCTCGACCGCTACGAGCGGGCGACGGATGGCTTCACGCACTTCGTGAACGACCCCGCGGATCCGGCGAGCCTCGGCAGCGACCGGGTGACGAGCCTGGCGGACGGGCCGGGCGATGGGCTCTGGGTCGGCACGGAAGGCGGCGGGCTCAATCTGCTGGACCGCAGGACCGGGACGTTGCGCCGCTTCGGCCACGACCCGGAGGATCCGCAGAGCCTCCCCTCGGACGTCGTCTACGCGCTGCACGCCGACGGCGCCGGGAGACTGTGGATCGGCACCCGCGGCGGCGGGCTCGCCCGGCTCACGGGAAGCCCCGAGCCCGGCGGCGCGGTCGCCTTCCGGAGCTTCTCGTCGCGCGACGGGCTGCCCGACGACGACGTCTACGGCATTCACTCGGACGCCGACGGCAACCTGTGGCTGAGCACCAACCGGGGACTGGCGCGCTTCGATCCCAGGTCGTGGACCTCCACGAACTACGACGTCAGCCACGGCCTGCAGGCCAACGAGTTCCACTTCGGCTCGCACTTCGCCAGCCCGTCGGGCGAGCTCTTCTTCGGCGGCGTCAACGGCTTCAACGCCTTCTTCCCCGGCCGGCTCGCCGCCAACGAGCACGTGCCGCCGGTCGTGCTCACCGCCTTCTTGAAGCTCGAGCAGCCGGTCACCGAGGCCGGGCCCGCCCCCGCCCTCGAGCGGATCGAGCTCGAGTGGCGCGACGACGTCGTGACCTTCGAGTTCGCGGCGCTCGACTTCGCCGCTCCGGAGCGCAACCGCTACGCCTACATGCTCGAGGGCTTCGACGCCGACTGGATCGAGCTCGGCAACGTGCGCCGCGTCACCTACACCGACCTCGACGGCGGCGACTACGTCTTCCGCGTGCGGGCGGCGAACAACGACGGCGTGTGGAACGAGGAAGGGCTGGCCCTGGACCTCGAGGTGGCCGCACCGCCCTGGAAGACCGGTTGGGCCTATCTGGCCTACGTGCTGGCCGTACTGGCCGCGGCGTTCGCCTTCGTCCACGTGCAGCGCCGAAAGCTGCGGGAGGAAGAGGAGTACAGCCGCCGGCTGGAGGAGGAGGTCGAGCTGCGCACCAAGGAGATCGCGGTGCATGCCAAGCGGCTCGAGCAGCTCAATCAGCAGCTCGTCGAGACCAGCCTCACGGACTCGCTCACCGGCCTGGCCAACCGCCGCTTCCTCTTCGACTGGATTCGCAAGGAGATCGCGCAGCTCCACCGCGAGCACGCGGGGCCGATCCCCGACGAGGCCTTCGATCTGGCCTTCCTCATGGTCGACATCGACGGCTTCAAGAGCATCAACGACACCTGCGGCCACGCCGCGGGCGACCAGGTGCTGCTGGAGGTCCGCACGCTCCTGGCCGAGGCCTGCCGGGACTCCGATCTCCTGATCCGCTGGGGCGGGGACGAGTTCCTCGTCGTCGGCCGGGGCGCGACGCCGGCCAACGTCACGGCCCTGGCCGAGCGGATCCGCGGCATCGTCGAGAACCACGTCTTCCTCGTCGGTGGCAGCCAGGTCGTCCGCACGACCGCCTCGATCGGCGTCGCCTGCTACCCCTTCCTCGGGGGCGATCTCGAGGCGCTGTCGTGGGAGCAGGTCGTCAACGTGGCCGACGTGGCCCTCTACACGGCCAAGCGCAGCGGCCGCAACGCCTGGGTGGGCCTCTTCAGCACCGACGAGACGCGGCTCACGGGGCTGCTGCGGACCATTCGCGAGCATCCCGGCGACCTGGTGGCCTCCGGCGCCCTCGAGGCGCGGACGTCGCTGCCCGACGGCTGCACGCTGCTCTGGCAGCCCTTCCGGCAGGAACCGTCCTCCCAGCACCCCGATCTGCTGTCCGTGGCGGGCCCGCGGGAGCTGAAGCAGTGAGCGCTCGTGCGAACGGTCGACAGGGTCGGTTGGGCAGTTTCTTCGATTGCAGGAATGAGGTGTGAGATGAGAACAAGGAGCAACCAAGACGCTGTTCGGGCAAGGGTTTCGTGGCTGACCGCGGTCGCGCTGGTGGCCCTGCTGGCCGCCGGTTGCGTGGCCGGGCGGGCGCCGCAGGGCGAGCCGGTCCACTCCGTGATCGTCCAGGGCGGGGACGTCGAGACCGCCGCGGCGGCGGTTCGCGCCGTGGGCGGCGAGGTGACCCATGAGCTCGGGATCATCCGCGCCGTGGGCGCCGAGGTGACGGACGCACAGATCGCGGCGTTGGGGCGCGTGGCGGGCTTGCGCCTGAGCGAGAACCGCGGCCTGAGGATCGACAGCCAGGTCGAGACGGTGCGCGACGAGTTTCCCTCGACCTCCTATTCGGGCAATGCTGGCACCCGCGCCTGGTCGGGCCCTTGGGTGGAGGATGACAACGACAGCGTGACCAGCGGCAGCTTCCGGGTCTACGACAGCTCGCACTGTGCCTCGGGCAAGTGCCTGAAGGTCAAGACCCGCTACGGGGTCGGCGACACGATCTATCGCGCGGTGGATCTCGGCGACGCCACGTCGGCGAGCCTGAGCTTCGGCTTCGAGCACAGCCTCGCGGATGACGACGAGGTCGTCCTGGAGATCTCGGACGATGCGGGAGCTTCGTACACGATCCTCCGGACCTATGACCAGGGCACCTCGGAGCCCGGCTCCGAGAGCATCGACATCTCCGCCTACCTGAGCTCGGCGACCCGGCTGCGCTTCCGGGTCGTCGATGACGACGATGGGGGGTCGATGTGGATCGACGACGTCCAGGTCGAGCTCGCCGTCGGCGTCCCGGATCCGCCGCCGGTCGAAGAACCGCCACCGGTCGACGACCCGCCGCCGGGCACGGTGATCGGGACGCTGCGCGACGAGTTCAACGCCAGGATCAACGACGGCAGCGACGGCACCCTCGACTGGAGCGGCAGCTCCTGGACCGAGATCGACGAGCCCAACGGGCCCGGGCCCACGGACGGGCCGGTCCAGGTCTCTCCCAACACCACCTACTGTCTGTCGCCCAACTGCCTGCGGGTCGGTGGCACCAAGCCCAACAACCCGGACCCCGGCTTCGGGGTGTCGCGGGACGTCGATCTGGCGGGTGCCGCGACGGCGACCCTGACCTTCAGCTACAGCCGCGGCGAGTTCAGCGGCGGCCACCCGACGAACGGCACGCTCACGCTCGACGCCTCGAGCGACGGCGGGAGCAGCTGGACGACGCTCAGGACCTACTTCTACGACGCCGTCGATCCCACCCAGAGGGTGGAGACGGTGGATCTCACCCCGTTCATCTCCTCCAACGCGAGCTTGCGGTTCCTGACCCACGGGCCGGTCGACGACATCGTCTTCTTCATCGACGACGTCCAGATCGAGCTCGCCGCGGCGGTCCCGCCGGATCCCGGTCCGGAGACGGGCATCCTCCGCGACGAGTTCAACGAGGTCTCCTACAGCGGTAGCGACGGCACGCTGCGGTGGAGCAGCGACTGGATGGAGGCCGACGACGACCAGGTCGACTACGGCAACACCCGGGTCTACAACAGCTCGCACTGCGCGGCCGGCAGCTGCCTGAAGATCCAGACCGGCGGCGGCGTCGGCGACCACGTGGCCCGCGCCGCCGACCTGAGCGGCGCCGGAATCGCGATCCTGACCTACTCCTTCGAGCATGACCTGGCCGGCGGCGATCAGGTGGTCGCCGAGATCTCCCAGGACGGGGGCCAGTCCTTCCGGATGCTCCGGGTCTACGATTCGAGCGTTGCCCAGCCGGCGGCGGAGAGCTTCGACGTCTCCTCGGACATCAGTCCCGCAACGCTCCTGCGCTTCCGCGTCAGCGGCGACGGCATGGGCGGAGCGATCTGGATCGACGACCTCCAGATCGAGGTCGGCAGCTATGTGCCGGACGTGACGCATACGAGGAGGGTCAGCGCGGGACCGGTCCACGCCGCCGGGATCACCGGCCAGGGAGTCACCGTGGCCGTGGTGGACAGCGGTCTCTGGGACCATCCCGCGCTGGAGCACGGAGCGGCCGGCCAGGCGCGAGTGCTGGTCCAGTACGACGCCATCGGCGACGTCGTCGAATCGGTCGCCGGCCAGCCCCTGGTGGACAACGACGCCTACGGCCATGGCACCCACGTGACGAGCATCATCGCCAACAGCGAGCACACGCTCAGGAACGGTTTCCACGGCATCGCTCCCAACGTGGACCTCGTCTCGGTGAAGGCGTTCGGAGCGGATGGCTCCGGAACCTACCTGGACGTCATTCGCGGGATCCAGTTCGTCGTCGACAACCAGGCGGCCTACGGAGTCAGGGTGCTGAACCTCTCCTTCAGCGGCGAGCCGAGGTCCCACTACTGGGACGACCCGCTGAACCAGGCGGTGATGGCCGCCTGGCAGGCCGGGATCGTCGTCGTCGCGGCGGCCGGCAACGAGGGGCCCGGGCCGATGACCGTCGGGGCGCCGGGCAACGTGCCCTACGTCGTCACCGTCGGCGCCATTTCGGACGCCGTGACGCAGAACCCGACCGACGATTTCCTGGCGTCCTTCTCGTCCACGGGACCGACGGTCGAGGGCTTCGTCAAGCCGGAGATGGTCGCTCCCGGCGGGCACGTCCTGGCGATCATGCCCGGGGACTCGGTGCTGGCGACCGAGCACCCGGGCTTCCACGACGGCCTCGACTACTTCATGATGTCCGGCACGTCGCAGGCGACGGCGGTCGTCAGCGGCATCGCGGCGTTGATGCTCGAGTACCAGCCCTGGCTCACGCCCGACGACGTCAAGTGCCAGCTGATGACCGCCGCCCAGCCCGCGGTCGACGAAGGGCAGAACCTCGCCTACAGCATCTTCCAGCAGGGCGCCGGCCTCGTCGACGCGCTCTTCGCGGTCAAGATCCAGGAGGTGGGCTGCGCCAACCAGGGGCTCGACGTCGGTGCCGACCTGGCGGGCGAGGCGCACTTCGGCGGCCTGGCCAACCGAGACGAGACGGGCAATTACTACATCGAGGACTTCGACGGCTACCTCTGGAACGGCGGGTACTTGTGGGGCAACGGTTACCTGTGGGGTAATGGCTACCTATGGGGCAACGGCTTCCTGTGGGGCAACGGTTACCTGTGGGGCAACGGCTATCTGTGGGGCACGAGCTACGGTTCGTGGGAAGATCCCATCCTCTGGAGCGAGGGCCTGACCGAGACGATGTCGATCGACAGCTGGGTGCCGCAGGAGTAGAGATTCTCGAGAAAGGGAGTCGCGACGGAGCGGGCGGCCGAGGAGACCGCCGGCGGGAGGTGACCGACATCGAGCCGGGGGAGCTGGCAAGCGTGTTGCGGGATCGGTGGGAACGGGGGAGATGAGCAGATTCTCGATCCTGGTCGTCGACGACGATCCCGTGATCCGCGGGGTGGTGACGCGGTTCCTGGAGGGCGGGGGGCACGGCGTGACGGCGGCCGCCGACGGCCGCGAGGCGCTGGCGCTCTTCGACGGCAGCTCCTACGACCTCGTGATCACCGACTTCAAGATGGGCGAGATGACCGGCGCCGACCTGGCCCGGCGGCTGCGGGAGACGCGGCCCGAAGTGCCCGTCTGCCTGATGACGGCGGTGGAGTCCGACGTCGGGGAGGAGGACCTCTCGACCTTCGCCGCCGTGCTCGAGAAGCCGTTCGACAAGGCGCAGCTCGACGGCGTTCTCGCCGAGCTCTTCCCGGCGGCCGACCTCGCCGGCGGCCGGGTCCGCGGGGCGCCGCGCTTCGCGGTCGACTGGCGCGTCGATTACCTCCCGCTCGAGGCCGGGGCGCTGACCGCGGGCAGCCTGGCGCCGCGGCGGGGAGTCCTCAGGAACCTCTCGGAGCGCGGACTGGCCTTCGTCACCGACGAGGGGTCGGCGCAGGGTCGTTTCGGCGCCTTCCTGATCTATCCTCCGGGATGTCGGAGCCCCTCGCTGATGGTCGGGGAGATCCGTTGGCGCAAGGAGCACGACGGCGGCACGCTGGCCGGGACCCAGAGGATGTTCTGGGGGTCGCCGCGCGAGCGGGATCTGGCAATGGAGAGGGCCGGGTGAGCGCCGAGGCGGCAGCCCCCCCCGTCCGGCCGCCGCAGCCACGCGGCGTCGACCCGGCCCGCCGCCAGCGCATCCAGGCGCGGCTCGTCCAGGCCGCGATCGTCCGCTCGCGGGCGAGCGCCGTCATGTGGCTGGCGGCGGTGGCGGCTTTCGCCTTCGGGATCCTGCCCCGGCAGAGCGTGATCGGCATCACCGGGGCGGTGATCTATCTGATCGTCCTGAGCTTTCCCACGCTCTGGGTGTACCGGCGCTTGAGATCGGAGCGCCGCATCCAGCTCTGGTCCCTCGGCATCAACGTGCTCGAGATCGCCGGCTTCACGGCGGTGATCCACTACGCCGGCGGCATCGAGGCGGCCAACCTGGTGCTCATCTACGCCGCCATGATCGCCTACGCCGGGGTCCTGGGGCGCAAGCAGCTCCCCTTCCTCATCGCCGGGCTGTGCAGCCTGGCCTTCTGCCTGATGGTCGTGGCGGAGCACGTGGGCTGGCTGCAGCACCACCGGCTCTACCCGTCCCTGACCATGCCCTGGCGCACGCAGGTCCTGATCACCCTGGTCACGACCTGCCTGCTCTTCATCGTCGCCTCGCTCGCGTCGCGCGCGGCGGGGCTCCTCTGGCGCTCGAGGAGGAGCGTCGAGCGCAGCGAGGAGCGCTTCCGGACGCTGGCCGAGAACGTCCCGGGCGTCGTCTACATGGCACGGCCCGGGCCGCCTCCCGAGGTCCTCTATCTCGGCGGCCTCGTGGCCGAGGTGACGGGGCACACGACCGACGCCCTGCTGGCGAGCGGCGAGTCGCTGCTCGACCTCTGCCATCCGCAGGACCGGCCGGAGCTCGACGCGAAGATCGAGGAGGCCATCGTGAGCGGCAGCGACTACGTCGTGGCCTACCGGCTGCGGCACGCCGACGGCGACTGGCGCTGGGTGGAGGAGCGGGGGCGCCCGATCTTCGCGGCCACCGGCGAGCTCCAGTTCCTCGAGGGGATCATCCTCGAGATCACGGACCGCAAGCTGCTCGAGCAGGAGATCACGCTGCGCCGGGTGATCCAGCAGGCGGCCCACGAGTGGCGGCTGACGTTCGACACGGTCGAGTCGCCGGTCTTGATCCTCGACAGCGCGGGCCGCATCCGGCGGCTGAATCGGGCCGCGCGGGACCTGGCGGGGCTGAGCTGGGAGGAGTGCGAAGGACTGCCCGTGGGCGCCGTGCAGGACGGCGAGCCGTGGACGGCAGCCGAGGCTCTCGTCTCCGGAGTGCTCGAGTCGCGCAACAGCGGACCCGCCTACCTCTTCACGTCGTCCGGCGACAAGAACTGGGACCTGTCCGCCATCCTCTCGCCACGCTTCGCCGAAGAGCGCGTGATCCTGATCATCCAGGACGTCACCCGGATCGTGGAGCTCGAAGACTCGCTGCGACGCGGCGAGAAGCTCGCAGCGATGGGAGCCCTGGTCGGCGGCGTCGCCCACGAGGTGCGCAATCCGCTGTTCGGCCTCTCCGCCTCGCTCGACGCGATGCGGGCGACCTTCGCGTCGGACGAGGAGCTGGAGCCGTATCTCGAGGTCCTCCGCTCGCAGGTCCAGAGGATGACCGACCTGATGAACGGTCTGCTCGAGTACGGCCGGTCCGCCGCCAGCGAGCGCTCGCTGGGCTCTCTCGCGGACGTGATCGACAGGTCGTTCGCCGACTGCGCCCCGCTGGCCGAGGAGCGCGGCGTCAGGCTCGAGCGCTTGCTGGAGCTCGACGGCTGGGCGCTGCCGATGAACCGCGAGGGCCTAGCCAGCCTCTTCACGAACCTCCTGTCGAACGCGCTGCAGCACTCGCCGGCGGGGGGCCGCGTCGTCGTGAGCGCCGCGGTGGTCTCGCGCTCCGCGCGCCGCGACGAGGGGGCCGAGCACTGGGTCTATTGCACGGTCCGCGATTCGGGCCCCGGCTTCGGGGAGGAAGCGCTGGCGCGGGCCTGCGAGCCGTTCTTCACCCGCCGGCCCGGCGGCATGGGGCTCGGCCTCGCGATCGCCGAGCGCATCGTCGAGGATCACGACGGCAAGCTCGAGCTCGACAATCGCCCGGAGGGCGGGGCCGAGGTGAGGGTGCGCCTGCCGTGCGTCGCGGCCGGGGCGCGCAGCGAGACGGCGGCGGCGTCTCGCTGAGCTCCTGCCCGAGCTCCTGCCCGAGCTCCTGCGTCGGGCCGGCGGCGCCATAGAATCAGGGGGTGCTGCTCTATCGCATCGGCCCCGAGGGCTTCTACGCGGCGCGCGACGAGGAGGGGGTGCTGCGCGTCCTCTACTCGGACCCGTTCGAGGTGCGGCCGGGGGGCTGGGAGCTCGGGCGCGAGGCCACCGCCGAGCCGGTGGGGCTCCTGGCCCCGGTGCGGCCGGGCAAGATCGTCGGCGTGGGCCGCAACTACCGCGATCACGCGGCCGAGCTCGGCAACGAGATGCCGGCCGAGCCGCTGCTCTTCCTCAAGGCGCCGAGCTCGGTCGTCGGGCCGCGAGCGCCGATCGTCCTGCCGCCGGAGAGCGAGCGCGTGGAGTACGAGGGCGAGATCGCCGTGGTGCTCCGCCGCCGCCTCACCCGGGCGCCGGCCGAAGAGGCGCGGGCGGCGGTCCTCGGCGTCACCTGCGCCTGCGACGTCACGGCCCGCGATCTGCAGCGCCGCGACGCCACCTTCGCCCGCGGCAAGTCGTTCGACACGTTCTGCCCCCTGGGACCGGCCATCCAGGTCGAGCCGGACCTCGAGGACCTCGAGGTCGTGACCCGGGTCGACGGGGAAGAGCGCCAGCGCGGCCACACCTCGGCGATGGAGTGGGGCATCGTCGAGCAGCTCGTCTACATCTCGCGCATGATGACGCTCGAGCCCGGGGACGTGGTGCTGACGGGCACGCCCGCCGGCGTCGGCGTCCTCGCGGCGGGCCAGCGGGTGGAGGTCGAGGTGTCGGGCGTCGGAGTGCTCGAGAACCGCGTCGAGGCGGCCGTCCCGTGATCCGCACCCGCGTCCTGGCGGCCGTCGCGGCGGCGGCCGTGGCGGCCCCGGCGCTGCACTACTGGCGCGGGCTGGCGTGGCCCTTCGCGGCGGTCGCGGCGCTCGCCGTCGGAGCCTTCGCCTTCCTGCTCGTCCGCGCGATCCACGAGCTCGGGACCTGGCGGGCGCGGCGCTGATGGGCCGTCAAGGGCGCAGCCGGCGCCAGGGAAACGCGAGCAGCGCGAGCGCCAGGAGGAGGTGGACGGCGCCGCCGAGGGTGAGGCCGGTGAGCAGCAGGGTCAGCCACGCGGAGATCGCGGTGAAGGAGACGACGATCCGCTGGTCGTGCCGGGTCACCGCGCGGGACGCTAGCACAGGGAGCCGGCGGCGGTGAGCGGGCGCGGCGTCCGGGCCGTCAGCTTCGACGCCACGGGCACGCTGATCCACTCCCCGCGGCTCGGCGAGATCTACAGCGAGGTCCTGGCGCGGCACGGCTACGCCGTGACGCCGGCCCGGGCGCGCTCCCTGGTCCGCACGGTGTGGCAGGAGCTCGACATCGCGGCCGGGCGCGACGGCGACTGCTTCGCCTCCCATCCCGGCGGCGCCCGGGGCTGGTGGCGGCGCTTCCTCGAGCGCTTCTGCGAGCATCTCGGCGGGCCGCCGCCGAGCCGCTTCGCGGCCGCCGAGCTCTTCGACCGCTTCGCCGCGGCCGCGGCCTGGGAGGTCTATCCGGACGTGCGGCCGGCGCTCGCCGCGCTGCGCCGCTCCGGCCTCGCGCTGGCGGTCATCGCCAACTGGGACGAGCGCCTTCCGGCGCTCCTCGAGGCGCTCGGCCTGGGCGACGCCTTCGCGACGGTCGTCACCTCCCAGGGGGCCGGAGTGCGCAAGCCGCATCCGCTCATCTTCCAGACCGCGCTCGGGCTGCTCGACCTGGCGCCCGAGGAGGTCCTGCACGTCGGCGACCGCCGCCTCGAGGACGTCGAGGGCGCGCAGGCGCTGGGGATGCGCGCCGTGTGGCTGACCCGCGACGCGCCGGGGGGAATCCGCGGTCTCGCGGGGATCTGGGGTCAGCTCCAGCAGCGATCCCCGTGCTAGCTTAGGAGCGTGCGACGAGGACCCGCGATCGCCCCGGCCGTGCTGGCCGCGCTGGCCCTGGCCGTCACGCTCGCCGGCGGCTGCCGGCGGGCGGGCCCCGGCGGCCCGCCGCCCCTCGAGACCGAGCAGGTGGGAGCGGCGATCGACGTCGCCGTCACGACGGACTACGACGTGCAGGCCCGCTCCGCCCAGGAGATCGTGGGCTCGAAGCTACCGGCCTCCTTCCCCGCCGACGTACCCCTCGACGCTTCCTCGAGCCTCATCAACCATGGACCCGCCGCCCCCGGACGCGACTTCATCGAGCTCTCGGTTCCGGCCGAGCCGTCCGTCGTCGAACGGCGCTACGACGCCCAGCTCGAGGCCGCCGGCTGGCGCCGCGGCGCGGGCGGCAGCTTCCAGCGCCGCGGCCGGACGATCGTCGTCAGCTACCGCCAGGGGACGCCGGGCACCTGGGTGCGGATCGAGTATCAGGTCTAGGCGGCATCGTTCCAGCGCGAGAATGACGGCATCGAAGAGCAGGAAGCGGCCGGATTCGTGGCTTCGTTACGGCGGCAAGGGGTTCGAGCTCGCGGCGGCGGTCGTCGGCTTCATGCTCCTCGGCCGCTGGATCGGGGGCCACTACGGCAACGCCCGCCTGGGGATCCTCATCGGGGCGGTTCTTGGAATCGTCGGAGGTATGTATAATCTCGTCCGCGCCAGCCTGGCGGAACAGGCCAGGCTGCGCGCCGAGCGAGAGAAACCGAAGGAGCAACCCTAGAGTGGGGCTCGAGGGGCGAAGGGCCTGGCGGCTCCATGCCCTGTTCACGGCCCTGCTCCTGGGCGCAGTCGCGGTCCTGGCCCTCGTGGGCTACCTGCCAACCCGCAAACTAGGAGGCGTTTCAGCGATTCAGGCGATGTGGTACGGGTGCGTGCTGAACGTGCTCGCGGCCTCGGTCGGCGCGGTGCCGATCACCCTCGCCAGGCTCAACCCCAAGAGAGAGAAGATCGTCGGCGCGGCGCTGGCTTCGTTGGTGGTGCGCATGGCGGCGGCGCTGGCGCTCGCGGCCTCCGCGCTGCTGGCGCTCGATCTCGAGCGCAAGCCCTTCGTGCTCTGGTTCGCCCTCGCCTACGTGGCTCTCCTGCCCCTCGACACGGCCTACGCGGCGCGGCTCTCGAAATCGATCACCCTCGATCACCCGGCAAGCGAATGACCGACACGAACCCCCTCAGCCACATCGTCCAGCACCCGGCCGTCCAGAGGCCCTTCGACGCGGGACCCCTGACGCCGGAGGGCAAGATCACGCTGTTCTCCGACCACATCGCCATGATCGTGCTGGCCGGTCTCCTCCTGGTCGTGATCCTGCCCCGCGCGCTGCGCAGGAAGAAGGACCAGGGAGCTCTCGAGCGGCTCGTGCCCAGGGGGCCCGCGCACGCGATCGAGGCGATCTGCCACTACCTCCGCGAGGAGGTGGCCCGGCCGGCGCTCGGCGCGCACACGGATCGCTTCATCAAGTACATCTGGTCGGTGTTCTTCTTCGTCCTCACGCTCAACCTGCTCGGAATCCTGCCGATCGCGCCGGTGACGAGCCTGTTCCATCTCGAGGTCGGCGGCGTCGACCTCCACATCGGCGGCACCGCCACCGCCAACATCTGGGTGACGGCGACGCTGGCCACCCTCACGGTGCTGATGATGGTCGTCAACGGCCTGCGGATCGGCAAGGTGGACTTCCTGAAGCACCTCGTGCCGGGGCCGCTGCTGTTGAAACCGCTCATGCTGGTGATCGAGGTGATCGGCATCGGCGCCAAGGGCTTCGCCCTGGCGATCCGTCTGTTCGCCAACATGGTGGCGGGCCACACGCTCATGGCCGTGCTGCTCGGGTTCATCCTGTCGGCGTTCTCGGTCGGCATCGGCCTGGGGTTCGGGGTCGCGATTCCCGTCGTGCTCGGCAGCGTGGCGATCAGCATGCTCGAGATCTTCGTCGCCTTCCTGCAGGCGTTCATCTTCGCGTTCCTGACGGCGCTGTTTCTCGGCCAGTCGGTGAACGTGCACCACGATGACCACCACGGGGAGGCGCACGCCTAGGTCGTAGTCCAAGCCGTACTCATTTCGCCATGCCCGACACGCGGGGCATTCGGGCCGTGAGGCACACCGCGATGGCGATTCAGCAAAGGAGAGTCGATCCGCGCGACCTCCAGAACCTCGACGAGAGGACTTGAAATGGATAAGAAGGTTTCCAAGATCGCGTTGACGATGATGGTGGTCGGCCTTGCGCTGCTGTTCGTCCCCGCGGCCGTGGCGCAGGAAGCTGCCACGGACGCCGCCGCGACCGGCGGCTCCCTGCTCTCGGCGGACGGCGCGGGCCGGCTCGGCGGCGCCATCGGGGCCGGCCTGGTCGTGATGGGCGGAGCCGCGGGAATCGGCCGCATCGGCGGCAGCGCGGTCGAGTCCATGGCGCGTCAGCCCGAGGCGGCCGGCCAGATCTCGACGGCCATGCTGATCACGGCGGCGCTGATCGAGGGCGCGACGCTCTTTGCCGTCGTGGTGGCCTACCTGGCGCTGGGGTAGGCATGCGTCGACACGGGATTCTCGCGTGCGCCGTCCTGTTCCTGACGGCCGGGGCCGCGGCGGCGACGGAGGCCGAGGGCGAGCTCAACATCTTCGCCGGCGACATCGGCAACATGATCTGGACCGTGCTGATCTTCGGTCTGGTGCTCTTCGTCCTCGGCAAGTTCGCCTGGGGCCCGCTGCTCGCGACCCTCAACGACCGCGAGAGCTTCATCCGCGACTCGCTCGCGCAGGCGAAGGAGGACCGCGAGGCGGCGGCGGCGCGGCTCGCGGAGTACACCGCGAAGCTCGAGGAAGCGCGCGCCGAGGCTTCGGCCATCGTGGCCGAGGGGCGGCGTGACGCCGAGGTGGCGAAGGCGAAGATCGGCGAGGAGGCCCGGCACGAGGCCCAGACGCTGCTCGACCGCGCGAAGCGCGAGATCGAGGTGGCGAAGACGACCGCCATCCGCGAGCTCTACGAGCGGAGCGCGTCCCTGGCGATGGACGTCGCCACGCGGGTGCTGCGGCGCGAGGTGTCGGCCGGCGACCACGAGCGGCTGATCGCCGAGGCGCTCACCGAGATCGGCGACCGCGACCTGAACTGAGAGCCGCGGCGGGCGACGGAACCGACGACGAGCGGAAGAGACGACGAGCCGGAAGAGACGAACGAGCCGGAAGAAGACGATGATCCGGAAGACACGATGAGCCGGAAGACGGACCAGCCGGAAGAGACGATGAGCCGGAAGACGGACGATCGCGAGCTGGCGCTGGCCCGGGTCTACGCCGAGTCGCTGTTCGCCCTCGCCGAGGAGCGGGGCGCCGCCGACGAGGTGGCCGGCGAGCTCACCGACCTGGTGGCGGTGATGGAGCGCGACCCCGACCTCGGGGCCTTCTTCGCGAGCCCCCTCGTCGACCGGGCGGGGCGCCGGAAGGTGCTCGAGGCGAGCCTGCGGGGCGCGGCCAGCGATCTCGTGGTCGACACCCTGCAGGTCATGAACTCCAAGGGGCGCCTGGCGTTCGTGCCGGCCCTGGCGGCGGCCTACGGCGACGTCCTCGACGAGCGGCGCGGCCGCGTCGACGTCGCCGTGACGACCGCCGTGGAGCTCTCAGAGCCCTTGTGGCGGCGGCTGCGGGAGACGCTGGGGCGCGCCACGAAGCGCGAGGTGCGCATCGTCGTGACGGTCGACCCTGGGATCCTGGGCGGCGTCATCGTCTCGGTGGGCGATCGCAAAATCGACTACAGCCTGGCGGCGGACCTGCGCCGGCTGGACCATCAGCTGCGGGAACGCGCGACGCACGAGATCCACGGCGCGACTTGAGAGGGAGCCCGAGATGAAGTTCAAGGTGGACGAGATCTCGTCCGTCATCACCGAAGAGATACGCAACTACCGCACGCAGGTCGACCTCTCCGAGGTCGGGCGCGTGCTCGAGGTGGGCGACGGCATCGCCCGGGTCTACGGTCTCACCAACGCCATGTCGAGCGAGCAGCTGCAGTTCGCCAACGGGGAGTTCGGGCAGGTCTTCAACCTCGAGGACAGCTCGGTCGGCGTCGTCATCTTCGGCAACTACCTCGACATCAAGGAGGGCGACGAGGTCCGGCGCACCGGCGAGCTCCTGTCCGTGCCGTGCGGCGAGGCGATGGTCGGGCGCGTGGTCGACCCGCTGGGCCGCCCCCTGGACGGCCTGGGAAACATCGAGACGCCGCACCGCCGGCCCCTCGAGTTCAAGGCCCCCGGCATCGCCGCCCGCCAGCCGGTGAACGAGCCGCTGCAGACCGGCATCAAGGCCATCGACGGCATGATCCCCATCGGCCGCGGCCAGCGCGAGCTCATCATCGGCGACCGCAAGACCGGCAAGACGGCGATCGCGCTCGACACGATCGTCAACCAGAAGGGCAACGGCGTCATCTGCGTCTACGTCGCCGTCGGGCAGAAGGAGTCGACGGTGGTCTCCGTCGTCGAGAAGCTGCGCGAGCTCGGGGCGATGGACTACACGATCGTCGTCGCCGCCTCCGCGTCGGATCCCGCGCCGCTGCAGTACATCGCTCCCTACGCCGGCGCCGCGATGGCCGAGTACTTCATGTACAAGCAGGGCGCCCCCACCCTGGTGGTCTACGACGACCTCTCCAAGCAGGCCCACGCCTACCGTCAGCTCTCCTTGCTGCTGCGGCGTCCGCCGGGCCGCGAGGCCTACCCCGGGGACGTCTTCTACCTCCACTCGCGGCTGCTCGAGCGCTCGGTCAAGCTGCGCGACGAGTACGCGCTCGTCCCCAAGGACACGCCGGAGGACAGCATCGACCGCTCGCTCGCGTACAGCGACTTCGATCCCGGCAGCGGCCACGGCCCGGACGACCCGGCGGGCATCTTCCACCGCCCGGAGGGCCGCGAGCGCGCCGAGGCGGCGCTGGCGGCGGGGCTGGCCGACACCCACCGGCTCCACAAGTTCCCCGACAGCGGCGGCTCGATGACGGCCCTGCCGATCATCGAGACCCTCGAGGGCGAGGTCTCGGCCTACATCCCGACCAACGTGATCTCGATCACCGACGGCCAGATCTTCCTCGAGCCCGATCTCTTCTTCGCCGGCGTGCGGCCGGCCGTCAACGTCGGCATCTCGGTGTCGCGGGTCGGCGGCAACGCCCAGATCAAGGCCATGAAGAAGCTCTCCGGCACGCTGCGCCTCGATCTGGCAGCCTTCCGCGCCCTCGAGGCCTTCGCCCAGCTCGGCACCGAGCTCGACGCGGCGACCCAGAAGCAGCTCGATCGCGGCCAGCGCATGGTCGAGCTCCTGAAGCAGCCCCAGTACGGTCCGTTCGCGGTCGAGGAGCAGGTCGTGTCCGTCTTCGCCGGCACCAAGGGGTTCCTCGACGACCTCGCCGTCTCCCGGGTGCCCGCCTTCGAGAAGGAGCTCCTGGAGCACTTCCGGCACGAGTTTCCGGAGGTTCTCGAGGAGATCGCCGGGAAGCGCGAGATCTCCGACGCGCTGGCCGCGACGATGAGCAAGGTGATCGCCGACTTCAAACAGCAGTTCGCGAGCTGAGCCGCGGCGCCTGATAGCCCGAGAGCGTCCCCCACCGAGAGTCCGTCATGGCCAACCGCAGAGTCCTCGTCAAGCGCCGCAAGGCGACCCGCAACATCCGCAAGATCACGCGGACGATGCAGCTCATCGCCACGGCGCGGTTCCAGGCGGCGTTCCAGCGGGCGATGGCGAGCAAGCCCTACACCGCGAAGCTCGAGCGGCTGATCGAGGGGCTGGCCCGCGCCGCCACCGGCCTCGAGCACCCCCTGATGAAGGTCCGCGAGGACGTGCCGCGCGAGGCGCTCCTGGTGGTGACGTCCGACCGCGGTCTGTGCGGCGGCTACAACGCCAACGTGCTGCGGCAGGTCGCCGAGCACCTCGACGGCCGCGCCGCCGAGGGCGTCGAGACTGCCGTGACGATGGTCGGCAAGAAGGGCACGAGCTACTTCAAGTACCGCAACCGCCCGCTGGCCGAGGTCGTCAGGGGGATCGGCGACACGCCGCGCTTCGAGCAGGTCGAGCCGGTGGCCAACGGCCTCATGGCGGCCTTCGGGAGCGGCGAGATCGCGGCCCTCCACGTCGCCTACATGAAGTTCCTGTCCGCCGGCAAGCAAACCCCCGTCGTCGAGCGGATCCTGCCGCTCTCCTACGAGCCGGCGGCGGGGGAAGCGCCCGCCGGCGAGGTGCTCTACGAGTTCTCGCCCGGCCCCGCGGAGCTGCTCGGCGAGCTCCTGCCGGCGGCCGTCCGGGTGCGCCTCTTCCAGGCCTTCACGGACGCGGCGGTCAGCGAGCAGGTGGCGCGGATGGTGGCGATGAAGGCCGCCACCGACGCCGCGGAAGACATGATCAAACGCCTGACGATGCAGTACAACCGTGCGCGCCAGACCCAGGTGACGATGGAGCTGCTCGACATCGTGGGCGGCGCCAACGCGCTCGCCTAGGAGTCTCGAGGCGGCGCGCCAGCAGAAGAGATAGGAAACGGAACCATGGCAGACGCAAGCAGCGGCAAGGTCACGCAGGTCATCGGCTCGATCCTCGACGCCCAGTTCCCGGAGGATCGGCTGCCGAAGATCTACAACGCGCTCAAGGTCGACGTCCAGCGCACGGTCCTGGGGGAGACGGTGGCCGCGACGCTGTGGTGCGAGGTCGCCCAGCATCTCGGCGGCGGCCACGTGCGCGCCGTGGCCCTCGATTCCACGGACGGCCTGCGGCGCGGCGCCGAGATCTTCGACACCGGCAGTCCGATCACCGTGCCGGTCGGCGAGGAGACGCTCGGCCGGGTCTTCAACCTCGTCGGGGACACGATCGACGACCGCGGCCCCATCAAGACCACCGCGCGGCGTCCGATCCACCGCGAGCCGCCCGAGTTCGACGAGCTGTCCTCGCGCACGGAGATGTTCGAGACCGGCATCAAGGTCATGGATCTGCTCTGCCCGCTCGTGCGCGGCGGCAAGGCCGGCCTCTTCGGCGGTGCCGGGGTCGGCAAGACCGTCATCATCCAGGAGCTGATCGCCCGCCTCGCCCGCTTCCACAGCGGCTATTCCTGCTTCGCCGGCGTCGGCGAGCGCACCCGCGAGGGCAACGACCTCTGGCTCGAGATGCAGGAGGCCAAGATCGGCGACACCGGCAAGCGGGTCATCGACCAGACCGTGATGGTCTTCGGCCAGATGAACGAGCCGCCGGGCGCGCGGCTGCGGGTGGCGCTCTCGGCGCTCACCATGGCCGAGCATTTCCGCGACCAGACGGGGACCGACACGCTGCTCTTCATCGACAACATCTTCCGCTTCACCCAGGCGGGCTCGGAGGTCTCGGCGCTGCTCGGCCGCATGCCTTCCGCCGTCGGCTACCAGCCGACTCTCGGCACCGAGATGGGCGAGCTGCAGGAGCGCATCACCTCGACCAAGAGCGGCTCGGTGACTTCGATCCAGGCGATCTACGTGCCGGCGGACGACTACACGGATCCGGCCCCGGCCACGGCGTTCACCCATCTCGACTCGACGGTGAACCTCGAGCGCTCGATCTCCGAGAAGGGCATCTACCCGGCCGTCGACCCGCTGGCCTCCTCGAGCCGCATCGTGTCGCCGGAGTTCCTCGGCGAGAAGCACTACCGGGTGGCGCGCAAGGTGCAGCAGATCCTGCAGCGCTACAAGGACCTCCAGGACATCATCGCCATCCTCGGCGTCGACGAGCTGTCCGAGGAGGACAAGATCATCGTCCGCCGGGCGCGCAAGATCGAGCGCTTCCTGTCGCAGCCCTTCTACGTCGCCGAGCAGTTCATCGGCATCTCGGGCATCTACGTCAAGCTCGAGGACACGATCCGCTCCTTCGACGAGCTCTGCGAGGGCCAGTGGGACCATCTGCCCGACAACGCGTTCATGTACGTCGGGGCGATCGAGGAAGCGGCCCGGAAGGCCGAGGACGAGGCCGCATGAGGGCTCGGGGCTGATGGCCGAAGCGAAGACCTTCGAGCTCGCGGTGGTGACGCCGGAAGCGGCGGTGCTCGACACCGAAGCCACGTTCGTGGCCCTGCCGGCCCACGACGGCGAGATCGGCATCCTGCGCGACCGCGCGCCGCTGGTCGTCAAGCTCGACGTCGGGCTCCTGCGGGCCGAGACGGCCGCCGGCGCGATCAGGCTCTACGTCGACGGCGGCTTCGCCGAGATGGTCGGCAACCGCCTGACGGTGCTGACCGAGGACGCCAGGGACCCGGCCGCGCTCGATCGCGGCGCGGCCGAACGCCGGCTGGCGGAGGCCCGGGCGATGACGGCCGGCGACGAGGCGGCCCACGCGGCGCGCGAGAAGGCGCTGCGGCGGGCCCGCGTGCAGCTCAAGCTCACGGCCGGCTAGCGGCCTCCGCGGTCTACTGCAGGACGGTGCGCGAGTCGCTCAGGCGATCGGCCAGGGAGCGGCCGCTGAGCGCCACGAGCGTTCCCAGGCCGAGGGTCGCGGCCGTCAGGAGCAGCGCCAGCCAGCGGCGCACGGCCTGAGGCAGCGACAGCGGCTCGTCGTTCAGGCTGCGGGCGCGCAGGCCTGCCACGGCCATCCCCGGCGTGTTGCCCCAGAAGGCCAGGGGCACGACGTGGTAGAGAAACGAGAAGAGCAGGAGCACGATCGCCAGCGGCATGGCGTGGCGCGAGCCCACCGCGACGCCCAGCGCCGAGCTGCCGCCGACGAGGATCCCGAGCAGCGCCGCGTGCACCATCAGGTCGATGATGCCGGCGGCGAGCCGCGGCCCGAGGGTGGCCGGCTCGGCCGGGGTGGCGGCCGGCGGGGCGGGCGAGCGGTCGGGGTCGAGGCTCAGGATCTCGACGTCGATCTCGTCGTCGCCGTCGGCCCCCGGCCCGGCCCCGGGGTCCGCGGTCTCCGGCTCGGCGGCGGATCTCCCGGGCGGCCGATCGAAGAGCGGGAGCTCCAAGGGATCGTCGCTCATCGCCATGGCCTCACCGACAACGGCCTCATCGAAACGGCAGGTACTTGACGAAGATCCGGTAGAGCAGGTCCGCCGGCCGCTCGCTGTAGACCCGGCTGAAGCGCAGCAGGCGCTCGACCTCGGCGTCGGACGGGTCGAGCTCCACGGCGCGCTCGAGCTTCGCCGCGGCGGCGGGCGCGTCGCCCCGTTGCAGGTCGCGCACCCCGAGGTTGAAGTACGAGTCCACCATGAGCCGGACGACGTCCTTGTCCTCGGGGTTCGCGGCGTGGAGCTGCCAGAGGTCCGGTAGCACGAACTCCCAGTCGCCCTGCCGGAAGAGCTCGATCTGGGCCTCGAGACCGGCGAGGCGCTGGCCGACCTCCGTGCGCAGCAGGCGATCCTCTTCGGCGAGCGGCGCGATCTGCTCGGCCCGGGCGTAGTACTCTTCGGCGCGCAGGTACTCGCGCCCTTGCCGCGCTTCGTGCCCCCGGGACACGAGCTCGTCGCGCCGCGCGAGGTCGGCCGCGGTCGGGCCGGCGGGCTCGTTCGGCTCCTCCTCGACCGGCGCGCGCCACTGGGCGATGAGGCCCTGCGCCTCGGCGTACTGGGGATGGTCGCTGGGCAGCTGCTCGAGCTGGGTGAGCGCCATCGCCGTCCGGCCCGCGGCGTGGAGCCTGCGCGCCCGCTCCAGCGCGTCGACCTGCGCCACCGGGGCCGCCGCGTCGGAGTTCGGGAAGAGGTCGTCCCGTTTGAGGTAGAGCCAGCCGAAGACGGCCGCGAGCACGAGGACGCCGAGGCTGGCGAGGGCGAGAAAGCGGCGGTTGGCGAGCAGTTGGCGTCCCAGCCGCGGGGCGGCCGCGGGGCCGGCGGCGCGCCTGCGCTCCCCGCCCCCGGCGGGCCTCGAGGGCGGCGCCGGAGCCGGCTCGAGGTCTTCGGAGGGCGGCTCGAGGTCGGGCGGCGCGAAGACCTCGACGTCGCCCGAGGCCGTGTCCATGGCGCCGGAAGGGGCGCCGGAGGGGGTGCCGGCGGGGGCGGCGGCGACCTCGGCGGCGTCCATGCGCCTCAGGTAGTCCTGCGCCCTGAGGTGCGAGGGATCGATCGCGAGGACCTTCTCGAACTGCTCCCGCGCCTTGTCGGTCGTTCCCAGCTCCCACAGCGACACGCCTTCGTGGAACGCCTCTTCGAGCTGGCGCTGGCTCTCCGCCTTCAGCCGCCGCGCCTCCTGGATGCGGGAGTTGGCCTCGACGTGATCGATGTCGATGAGGAAGATCCGGGACCAGGAATCGATGGCGTCCTGGTACTTGCCCCGCTCGAGAGCCTGCTGGCCCTCGGCGAGGAGCTCGGCGATCCGCTCGTTCGGCTCGTCGACCTCGCGGGCTTGCAGCGTGCGCGGCAGGCCGGGGTGGGAGGGATCGAGGGCGCGGGCCTTCTCGATCGCGGTGGCCGCGTCCGCGCTCCGGCCCTCGCGCTGCGCCTTTTCGGCCGCCGCGAGGAACGAGCGGACGTAGGGCTCGGCCTCCAGGCGCTCGGTCGCCGCCGCCACCATGCCGCGCAGCCCGGGATCGGCGCCGACCCGGCCCGAGTTGTCCTCGGCGAGGCCGAGCAGGGTGCGGAAGTCGCGCCGCTCGAGCAGATCCTCGAACTCGCGGCTCAGGTCGACGGCTGGCTCGTCGGGCTCGTCGAGCCCGTCGAGCCCGAGGTCCGTCCCGAGATCCACCCCGAGATCCGCTCCGAGGTCCGTCCCGAGGTCCGCCCCCGGCGCGGCGGCGGAGTCCGCGTCGCGCCCGCCGGCGGGCTCGGACGCGGCCTCCTCCGCGCCGGCGCCGCCCGCCGCCCCCCCGCTTTCGAGCTGCCGCAGGAGCTCGCGCGCTGGCTCGAAGAGGGGGTCGAGCTTCAGGATGAACTCGCAGCCGAGCGTAGCTTCCAGGACCTTGCCCTGGCTTGCCAGTTGGCGCGACTGGGCGAACGTGCTCTCCACGCGCTGGCGGATCTCTTCCGACAGCTTGCTGTCACCGGGGTAAGTCATTGTGTGGACAGGATTCTGGACGCCGGCCGGGCGCGATCGTAGCACAGCGGGATCGCTCAGGAGGTGTCCCGATCCACGGTCTGATGCCCGGTTGGATGCACCGTTTCCTGCACCCCCGCGGCGCCCGCCCGCAGGCGCTCGAGAAGCGACCCCGGCAGCCCCTCGAAGGAGCCCGACGACATCGTGACGACCACGTCGCCCGGCCGCACGAAGGCGAGCACGCGGGTGCTGAGCGCGTCGATCGTCGGCGCCGCGGCGCTCTCGACGCCGGTGTGCGCGAGCGCGGCGGCGAGCCGCTCGAGGTCGAGGCGCTCGTCCGGGTCGAGACGGTCGCGGTGGAAAAGGGGCGCGAAGAAGACGGCGTCCGCCGCCGCGAAGGCCGCCGCGTAGGCGTCGAAGAACATGGCGCGGCCGGCGGTCAGGGTGCGGGGCTCGAAGACGACGACGAGACGACGTCCGGCGTAGCGCTGGCGCAGGGCGGGCACGGTCTCGCCGACGGCCGTGGGATGATGCGCGAAGTCGTCGACGACGGTGACGCCGCCGGCCGTGCCGAGCTCTTCCTGGCGCCGCTTGACGCCGGCGAAACGGGCCAGCGCGCCGGCGATCGCGGCCGCCGGCAGGCCGTCGCGGCGCGCGACCGTCCAGACGGCCAGCGCGTTGAGCAGGTTGTGCCGTCCCGGCACGGGCAGCGTCAGCTCGATCTCTCCCGCCTCGGGGTCGGGCAGCGTGCAGCGGCTGCCGCCGGCGTGCGGCTCCCAGGCGGCCGGGCGCACGTCGCAGCCCGCCCCGAGCCCGTAGAAGACGACCGGGCAGCGGGCCCGGGCGGCCACCGCGCGGACCCCGGGGCCGTCGCCGTGGGCCACCAGCAGGCCGTCCGGCGGCAGGATCGCCATGAGCCGCTCGTAGGCGTCGAGAAGGTCCTCGGGACGGGCGTAGAGGTCGGCGTGGTCGTGCTCGACGCTCGTCAGGATCGCCGTCTGCGGCCGGTAGTGCAGGAACTTGGGTCCGCGATCGAAGTAGGCGGCGTTGTACTCGTCGCCCTCGACGACGAAGCGCTCGCCGCCGCCGATCGCGAAGCTGCGCTCGAGGTTGCGTGGCACGCCGCCGACGAGGTAGCCCGGATCGCGCCCGCAGGCGTGGTAGACCCAGGCCGCCAGCGCCGAGGTCGTGGTCTTGCCGTGGGTGCCGGCGACGACGAGCGGCCGGCGCCCGGCGAGGAAGAACCTGGCCAGCGCCTGCGGCATGGAGACGATCTCGAGCCCGCGCTCGCGGGCCGCGGCGGCCTCCGGGTTGTCGCGCCGGACGGCGTTGCCGACGACGACGAGGTCGGGGCGCGGCTCGAGGTTCTCGGGACCGTAGCCGACGCGGGTCTCGATGCCGGCGGCCGCGAGCAGCGTGCTCATCGGCGGGTAGAGCGGCCCGTCCGAGCCGCGGACGCGATGGCCGAGCTCGCTCAGCAGGCAGGCCAGGGGCGCCATTCCGGTGCCGCCGACCGCGATCAGGTGGATGTCGAGCGGCGCGGGCACGAGGGACGTCTTGGGGGAAGGAGCCAATCAGTATAGCATTCGGGGCGGAGGCGAAATGAGATGAGACACGCGCTCGGCAGACGGGCTTTCACGTTCTCGGTGGCCGCTCTCGCCGTCGCCGGCGGCGCCCTCGCGCAGCCCCGAGCGGTCCTCGTCGACCCGATCGTCGACGTGGGGATCGTGCCCCGCGGCGACCTCGTGGAGCATACCTTCGAGATCGCCAACGAGGGCTCCGGCGCGCTCGCGATCACCGAGGTCAAGCCCACCTGCGGCTGCACCATCGTCGACTACGACCGGTCGATCGCCGGCGGGGCGACGGGCAGGGTCGTGGCGAAGCTCTCCACGAAGGGGCTGCGGGGCCCGGTGGCCAAGTCGATCGCGGTCTACACGGACGACCCCCGCAACCCCCAGCTCAAGCTGGTCATCAAGGCCAACGTGCGCGCCTGGGTCGAGACCGACCCGGGCTACGCCCGCTTCCTCGCGGTGCGCGGGCAGAACAGCGAGACCGTCGAGCAGACCCTCTACTCGGAAGAGCCGGGCGAGCTCGTCGTCACCGGCGTCTCGTCCCCCTTCCCGTTCGTCGAGGTGGGCTTTCGCGAGGCCGCCGAGGACGAGCGCCTGGAGGGCCGGCCCGGGCGCCAGTGGGTGGTGTCGACGACCCTGCGGCGCGACGCGCCGGAGGGCTCCTTCGCGGACTTCGTGAGCGTCGACCTCGACCACCCCAAGCTCGAGCGGCTGAAGATCCCGATCTCGGGGTTCGTGCAGCCGGTGGTGGCAGTGCTCCCGCGGGTGGCGGACTTCGGCCGCAAGGACCTGTCGGTGCCGCAGAGCGCGATCCTGGAGGTCAAGAACCTCGGGGCGGCCGAGGTGACGCTGGGGGGCGTCGAGACGGACGTCGCCGGGCTCGTCGCGAAGCTCGAGGAGGTCGAGAAGGGGCGCCTCTTCCGGCTGCGCCTCACCCTCGATCCGGGCATGCCCAAGGGGGACTTCCGGGGCGTCCTCAAGATCCCGACGTCGAGCCGCCTGCAGCCCGAGGTGCGGGTCGACGTGCGCGGCACGATCCTCTAGCGCCGGCGGCGCCCCCATCGCCATGACCGAGACCCTCCGACGCCCCCACGGGCGAGCCGCGGACGCCCTGCGGCCGGTCACGATCGACCTCGACCCGATGAAGTTCGCCGAGGGCTCGGCGCTGATCGCGGTGGGCGACACCAAGGTGCTCGTCGCCGCGACCCTCGAGAAGCGGGTGCCCCCCTTCCTCGTCGACAGCGGCCGCGGCTGGGTGACGGGCGAGTACGCGATGCTGCCGCGGGCGACGAGCACGCGGACCCGGCGCGAGGTCCAGAAGGGCCGCCAGGACGGCCGCAGCGCCGAGATCCAGCGCCTCATCGGCCGCAGCCTGCGCGCCGCCTTCGATCTCACGGCGATGCCGGAGCGCACGCTGATCCTCGACTGCGACGTGCTGCAGGCCGACGGCGGCACCCGCACCGCGGCCATCACCGGCGCCTGGGTGGCGGCCGCCTCGGCGCTCGCCAAGGCCGTGCTGACGGGCGATCTCGAGCGCTGGCCGCTGGCGCGCCAGATCGCCGCCGTCTCCGTCGGGGTGGTCGACGGCCACCCGCTGCTCGATCTCGAGGCCGTCGAGGACCAGGCCGCGGACGTCGACATGAACGTCGTGGCGACCGCCGAGGGCGAGATCGTCGAGGTCCAGGGCACGGGCGAGCGCGGCAGCTTCCCGCGCCGGCAGTTCGACCTCCTCCTGGACACGGCCCTCGCCGGGGTGGCGCAGCTGTGCCGGGCGCAGAGCGCGGTCGTGGCGGCGCTCGTGGCGGAGGTCGAGGACGTCCTCTCGCGGCCGCGGCGCAAGGCCGCGCCGAAGGACGAGAAGGACCTCTGGGGACGGCCGTAGGGCGCGGCCCCTGCTGCCGGGCGCGGCCCGTCAGAAGCGGCCCGTCGGGCGCGGCCCGCTAGAAGCGAACCGTCAGGCGCGGCCCGTCAGGGGCGGCTTGTCAGGAGACGTCCACGAGCTCGAGCGAGAGATCCTCGCGGCCGAGGATCGCCCGGGCGAGCCGCTGGAAGCGGACGTTGTCGTCCGTGAAGCAGAAGTGCGACTCCTCGCGGCGCTCGGCCGCGAGCAGGCCGAGCCCGCCGAGCACGGCGGCCACCTCGGCCGCCACGGCCTCGGCCGAGTCGATGAGCGCGACCCCGGGGCCCATCGTCTCCTGCAGGAGGGGGCGCAGCAGCGGGTAGTGGGTGCAGCCCAGCACCAGGGTGTCGACGCCTTCCTCGCGCAGCGGCGCCAGGTAGCGGCGGGCGACCTCGGCGGTGATCGGGTCGTCCTGCCAGCCCTCCTCGACCAGGGAGACGAAGAGCGGGCAGGCGACGGATCGCACCTCGAGGCCGGCGCCGTGGCGGTGGATGGCCTCGGCGTAGGCGCCGGAGTGGACCGTCGACTCGGTGGCGATGACTCCGACGCGGCCGCGGCTCGCCCGCGCGGCCTGCTCGGCGCCGGGCTCGATGACGCCGCAGACCGGCACTCCCCATTCGTCGGGATGGAGGTAGGGCAGGGCGAGCGCCGAGGCCGTGTTGCAGGCGACGACGACCGCCTTGACGCCGCGCTCGAGCAGGAAGGAGACGTTGCGCCGCGTGTAGCGGCTGACGGTCGCCGCCGACTTGGTGCCGTAGGGCAGCCGCGCGGTGTCGCCGAGGTAGAGGATCGACTCGGCCGGCAGCCGGCGCTCGAGCGCCGCGGCCACGGTCAGCCCGCCGACGCCCGAGTCGAAGACGCCGATCGCGCTCACGACGCCGCGCTCACCAGGCGGCGGTCGGGCGCCAGCGGCCGGGTCGTGTCGAGGTTGCCGCCGAACGTGACGCGCTGCTCGCCGTTCCACAAGAGGGCGACGCCGCGGATGCGCGGGACGTTGCCGCAGACCGAGTTGACGAGGCTGTAGGCGGCCAGCAGCTCGCGCTGCGAGCCGGCGACCGGCGGCAGGGCGTGCTCGGCCGACGATAGATCGAGGTAGAGGGTGCCGTCGGCGCCCAGGAAGGAGCTCGTGATCTCGGTGGTCGCCGGCAGCGGGGCGAAGAGCCCTTCGCCCTCCGGGCCGCCGATCAGGTTGGCGACGACCCGGCGCGCCAGCTCCCCGGCCTCGGTGTCGGTGTCGAGCGCCCGGGTCTCGGCGTGCAGGCGGCCGTCGTCGCCTGGGAAGTAGAGCGTCACGCTGCCGGCGATCGCGGCCACGGACTCCGGACGGCCGGCAGGAGCCGAGGCGTCGGCCTCGGGACCGCGGCGCGTCCACAGCACGCCGGCCGCGAGCCCGACCGCGACGGCGGCGCCGACGAAGGCGAGCGCCTGGCCGCGTCTCATTCCGGAACCTCGGTGGCGCTCGCGGAGGCGCCCGCCGGCACCCAGGTCGCGGCCCGGTAGCGCACGAGGGCGCGGGTGAGCGCGTCCATGAGCTCGTTCTGGTAGAGCGGATCCTCGAGCCTGTCCACCTCGGCTGGGTTGCTCAGGAAGCCGAGCTCGACGAGGACGGCGGGCATCGCCGCGCCCATGAGGACCCGGAACGGCGCCTGCTTGACCCCGCGGTCGCGCAGGCCGAGCGTCTCGTTGAGCTCGCCCTGGATCAGCGAGGCGAGCCGCTGGCTGGCGTTCAAGTGGCGGCTCTGGGCCATGTCCCAGAGGATGAGCTCGAGGTCGGTGAGCGGGTCGCCGCCGGCCCGGTTGGCGTCGAGGGCGGCCAGCTCGGCGCGCTCGTCGCTGGCGTCGAGGCTCAGGAAGTAGGTCTCGGCGCCGGTGGCGCGGCTGCCGAAGGAGGAGTTGAGGTGGAGCGAGACGAAGAGCTCGGCCTTGAGCTGGTTGGCCAGCGCCGCCCGGGTGTCGAGGGGCAGGTCGGCGTCCTCGTCGCGGGTGAGGACGACGCGGACGGGCAGCGCCTCCAGCAGCTTGCCGCGCAGGAGGCGCGCCAGCCGCAGCGTCAGGTCCTTCTCGACCAGCGCTCCGCCCTTGGCGCCTTCGTCGCTGCCGCCGTGGCCGGGGTCGATGACGATCGTGGGAATCCGGTCGCGGCGGGGGGGCGGCAGGGCCGGCGTGCCGCCGGCCGGTGCCACGGCGCCGCCCGGGAAGACGTCGAAGACGAGGCGGTAGGGGTCCGCGAGCTCGTAGCTCTCGGTCCCGGCCCCCGGCGCCAGCAGGATCGTCACGTCCTGGGGGCCGAACCGGACGTCGCGAATCAACCCCTCGCGCGCCCGGGCCACCCGCGCCGGCGGCTGGATCCGGTCGCCGAGCACGTGCACGGTGACCCGCCCCGGGCCGTCCACGATCCGGTAGCGCGGGCGGGCGGGAAACTGCAGGACCACCGTGCTCACCCCCTGGAGGTGGACGACGTCGACGGCCACCGGCAGGACCCGCAGGCTGCCGGAGTCGACGACGAGCCGCCCCTCCCGCTCGCGCCACGCGAAGCGCTTGCCGTCGAGCTCCGTGTAGACCGCCTCCAGCAGATCGAGCGGCACCGCGAGGCCGCCCGGCCCGAGCTGGGGCGGCTGCGAGAGCGAGACGATCTCCCCGCCGAAGGTGACGGCGGCGCTCTCCGGGCCGAAGAGAAAGCTCGTGTCGCCGAGCTTGAGCTCGTGGCCCTGCTGGAACGGCCCGACGTGCAGCTCGCCCCCGAGCCGCTCCACCACCTGCCGCACGGAGAAAAGCGGCCCGCGCCGCATCAGCATCACGGCGAGCGGCGAGCTGCGCCCGTCCATCTCGAGGCTCCCCACCATCTGCGCGAGCGGCAGCTCCCGCTCCTTCTCGCTCTCCGCCGGCGCCGGACCCAGGGCCCGCAAGGGCACGACCACCCCAAGCGCGCCCAGCGCCGCCGCAAGAAGGAGTGCCCG
>Ga0224497_10000260_pt1 | contig 40130 bp, 36 predicted proteins | sample SF_Jul11_sed_USG_4_FD_167970 | JGI IMG/M metagenome (GOLD analysis project Ga0224497, IMG submission 167970) | Sediment microbial communities from San Francisco Bay, California, United States - SF_Jul11_sed_USGS_13 | ecosystem: Environmental > Aquatic > Marine > Sediment | place: USA...
GGCAAGTGGATATTGGACAATATTCTTGGCGCACCACCGCCACCGCCGCCGCCGAATGTTCCCAACCTCAGGCGGGAAAATAATGAGGGCAAGGTACTGAATATGCGACAACAGATGGAGCAACACCGGGAAAATCCCGTCTGTGCCAGTTGCCACAAGATTATGGATCCACTCGGTTTCGCTCTGGAAAATTACGACGCCATAGGGCGCTGGCGAACGGTCGATGCGGCTTCGAACTCTGCCATCGATTCGTCCGGCGCATTACCTGATGGGACGCCGTTTCAAGGTCTGGCGGAGCTGCGTCAGGTCCTGATCGAAAAACGTCGAGAAGATTTTATCCTGACGGTGATCGAAAAACTGCTGACCTATGCGTTGGGCAGAGAAGTTGATTACCATGATGCTCCGGTCATGCGCGCAATCATGCGTCAGTCGGCGCCGGAAGACTATGGATTGGCTTCGATGATTATGGCTATCGCGGAGAGCACACCATTTCAGATGAGGAAGGCGCCCGCTAATGATGATATTTAAGAGATCCATCCCTCGGCGTAGTTTCTTGCGCGGCGCCGGAGCCGCGATCGCCCTGCCCGTTCTCGATGCGATGTTTCCGGCCCTGGCCTCGATGAATGAAACGGCGAAAGCCGCGCGCAGATTTTCCATTGTCTACGTGCCCAACGGCATGAATATGAAGTTCTGGACCCCCGGGGCGTCGGGAAAGTCATATGAACTGCCGCAGACTTTGGCGCCGCTGACGCCATACAGGGATCAGATGTTGGTACTCACCGGCATGAATAATAATGCCGGCGACGCGCTGCCGGGTGAGGGCGAATCCGCACCGCATGAACGCGCCGGCGGAGTGTTTCTTACCGGGGTGCACCCACTGCGTGAGGGACATGTCGGGACCTCGATCGATCAAATCATCGCGAGGGAATTGGGCCGGCATACCCAGTTGGCTTCGCTGGAACTCGGTTTGCACAACACCGATATTGTAGGCAGCTGCGAAAAGGGTTGGAGCTGCGCCTACCGGATGACGCTTTGCTGGCGTTCACCGACCACGCCGTTACCGATCGAATACCGGCCCCGCGCCGTCTTCGAGCGGCTGTTTGGGGACAATAGCAGCACGGATCCGGCGGTCAGGCTTGCCAGGATCCGGAAGGAGCGCAGCATACTCGATTCAGTCACGGAAGCCGCCTCCCGGCTCAAGAATAAAGTCGGCGCTCACGATAAAGCAAGGCTGTCCGAGTACATGGACGGCATGCGTGACGTTGAACGGCGTATTCAGATGGCCGAGAGCCAAACCGCCCGCGAATTCCCCTCGATGGAGCGGCCTGCCGGCGTGCCTGCGGAATTTTCCGATCATTTAAAGCTGATGTTTGATCTGCAGGTATTGGCGTTCCAGACGGATATGACCCGCATGATTACTTTTATGACGGGGCCTGAGCAGAGTAATCGTACTTACCGGGAGATCGGGATCCCGGATGTGCACCATTCGCTCTCTCACCATCAAAATGATCCGGTCAATCTGGAAAAGATTGCGAAGATCGATCTCTATCATTCCGAGCTGTTTACCTATTACCTCGACAAGCTCCGCGCCACAGAGGACATCGATGGTTCGCTCCTCGACAACATGATCATCATGTACGGCAGTGCGATGAGCGACGGCAACGAACATTTACTGCAAAACCTGCCTATTCTGTTGCTGGGCGGCGGCACCGGGGAACTGAAGGGAGGCAGGCATATCCGGTATCGCGAAGACACGCCTATTTCCAACCTCTACCTGACCATCATGGACAAACTGGGTATTCAGGCCGACAAATTCGGGGACAGCACGGGCAGAGTCGATCTGTTGTCAGTTTAGTTACCTTAAGGGAGATATGTACGGGCCGTTAATCAAGGTGGAGAGTTTCATCATCCGTGTCGGCCTATTATCGCTGTTCGTCATTGCAGCACCAATAGCGCTGGCAGACGATGAATTACGGCTCATCGATTCCGCACGAACCGGCGACAGTGATTCGATTGCGCGCCTGATCGAGCAATCGGCCGATGTCAATTTATCGGAAGCAGACGGCACCACGGCATTACACTGGGCCGCACTTCGAAACGACATGGGCACTGCAAAGCTGTTGTTATCTGCTGGCGCGAACGTTGATGCGGCCAACGACTATGGCGTCACACCGTTACATCTTGCTTGCACCAACCGCGGCAGCGAGATGGTCGGGGCGCTGTTGACAGCCGGGGCTGATGCCAATGCCGCGCTCTGGAATGGTGAGACCGTGCTGATGCGATGCGCCAGGACTGGTGCAACCGAAGCCGTCGCAGCGCTACTTGCCGAAGGCGCCAACCCCAACGCAGCGGAAAACAGGAAGCGCCAGACGGCGCTGATGTGGGCCGCGGCAGAAGGCCACGGCGACGTGAGCCGATTACTCATCAAAATTGGTGCCGATACAAAGGCCAGATCGAGCGGTGGGTTTACGCCGCTGCTGTATGCCGCCCGCTCCGGCGACCTCGACTCGGCCCGGGCCCTGCTAGAAGCCGGTGCAGACCCTAACGAATCGACACCCGCACACGGAAACTCGCTGCTCGTTGCGGCGGCCGGTGGGCATGAACCATTAGCTTTGCTCCTATTGGATAGGGGCGCCGATTCGAAGTCTGCTGACGAGAACGGGATTACCGCGCTACATCATTCGGTCGCCAACGGTCTCGCTGCGTTGAACGGCGTCCGCTACGACCCGGTATACCGTTTGATACCGAACAACATGCACCTGCTTGCCAAGGCCCTTTTGAAATCGGGGGCCGATCCCGACGCGCAGATCAGGAAAAGCCGTCGGCTGGGACCTGACGGCAGTCCCTTCAATATGGAAGGCGCAACACCGTTTCTCCTCGCCTCGGTTTCGGCCGATGTCGACCTCATGCAGCTATTCAAAGCGCACGGCGCTGATCAGAACATCATCGCCAAGGGCGGAACGACTTCATTGATGGCGGCTGCCAGAGCCGCGTGTACAGGCGACTGCGCATTCAAAGGCGGAAACCAGGCCAATGATGAGGATATCGCGCGGGCATTTCAGGCCGTCAAAACGGTCGTTGAAATGGGGATCGATGTAAATGCCAGGAACGAGGATGGCCAGACCGCCATGCACATGGCGGCATTTACCGGTGCCGATCCTGTGGTCAGGTATCTCGCAGATAACGGTGCGGAAATCGACGTCGTCGACAATTACGGTGAAACGCCATGGAGCATGGCGTCAGGAATCAGCCCCGTTTTGCGCTACCGGGGCCTTTACGGATACCACCAGAGCACCGCGGCCCTGCTCGAGCAACTCGGGGCAAAAACCACGTCGCGTGATGTGATGGATCCGAACGCACCGCCGCCGCCCGGGCAATAATTTTTTCGCGTGAAAGACCTGGAACCGGTGCCGACCACCGCCCAGCTTTGACAATTCGAGGACAATCCACATGCTGACACGACGCGACTGTCTGAAAAACTCCGCGCTGATCGGCGCCATGACCGCACTGCCGGCCAGCCTTTTGCACGCCTTCGAGACGGGCAACATCATTACGCGGCCTGTACCGAGAACGGGCGAGAAACTGCCGATTGTCGGTCTCGGCACGTCGGCGACATTTCGTACAGTCGCCATGAGCGACGACACCTCGCCGCTGCGGGATGTCATTGAAACCCTGGTTCAGAATGGAGGGACTGTCCTCGATACTGCACCTTTGTATTTGAATGCCGAGGAAGTATGCGGTCGACTTGCGCGCGAGGCAGGCCTGACCGAGAGAATTTTCTGGGCAACCAAGGTCAATGTCGTGCCGCGCGGCAGTAACGAGAAGGCCGATCCGGTTGCTGCCCGGTCGCAGGTCGAGCGATCCTTCGAACGCATCGGCAAGCGACCGCTTGATTTGATTCAGGTCCATGACGTTGCCGATGTTCCGACACAGATGCCGATCATTGAAGAATTCAAGGACGCCGGCAGACTCCGCTACATCGGGGTAACGTCAACAAGAAAGTACCAGTATCCGATCCTGGAGAGCGCGATGCGCGATTACCCGATCGATTTCATCGGCGTCGATTACGCGGTCGACAATCGCTCGGCGGCGGCGCGAATCCTGCCGCTCGCGGAGGAACGGGGCATCGCCGTGCTGGTCTACGTGCCGTTCGGACGCACGCGGCTATGGCAGCGCATACGAGGTCAGAGCGTGCCGGCATGGGCGCAGGAGTTCGGCGCCGAATCCTGGGGCCAGTTCTTCATCAAATACGTGGCCGCGCACCCGACAGTAACCTGCGTAACGCCGGCGACGAGTAAACCAGGACACATGCTCGACAACATCGGCGCGGCTTATGGTGAGCTGCCGGATGAGGTTATGCGGCACAGGATGGAGGACTTCGTCGACTCGCTACCGTCCGCCTGATCGATATTATGGGGGCCGGAACCAGCGGGATCCGATCCTTGTCGCTTCTCAAGTCGGTCCGCCGGGAACGGTACGCAAATACATCACGACATCTTCAAACGTCTCTATCGCAATGCGTGGGTCGATTTCGCTGTTTCTGACATTCTTGCCGATCGATTCGCTGCTATTTCCAAAAATTCTCGAGATCTCGTACATTGCATCGATAATCGCATTGCGTGTCACGACCTCGAGCAGTTGACTGTAACCTTTCGATTTTTTACCCGGCGAAAATTTTGTATCGGAAACGTGACTGGTACCGATCGCCGTTGTCGAAAACAGGTCTTCCCCCTGCGCAGATCGCACCGTGATCTGCAGCGCGAGTCTTGCGGACACGATCAGCTGGGTTCGGAGAGCGCCCGGAACGACGGTTATTACCGGTTTGTATGTCAGCAGTTCGTAGCTCAGCGTAGGTCTGTTGCCGGTCGCTTGCACCGGGGTAGCCCTCGAGAAATGATGCCGGGTGAGCGTCAGCAGCGCCGTTTCAAGAGCCGGCCCGGCGATGACGGAAACATCCCGGAATACATCGGTATCGGAACGCGGTGTGACCCTGGTTACCAGAGCCCGTATACGCGGTTCTATAAACAGGTCAATGGGATCTTCAATCCGATGCGTCCCGGCTTTGTAGTCCGGCACATCCGGGTCCTGTATATAAACGATTTCGGGCACCGTTGTGCATGCAGATATCAGAAGCCCTGCTATACACAGGAATGCGCGGGATAATCTGCCGATCTTATAGATGACGACTGCGGACATGGGATCGATGTCGATTGGTCAAAAGAATTCGACCCAACGCTATGCCCTTGTCGAACTTTTTGCCGGAAGTATCTTGCCGGAGAATCAGCACCATCTTGCCGCCCGGCATTTTCACCTGACTAACGTCCTATCAAAGTCGGTTTTGAAACGTCTACGCTGAGTCGTTTGCAGCCGTCTCCTGTGGGAGCTTCAATAGTGCGCGCATAACGGCCGTATCCGGAGGTGGTGTCGATGCAGTCCGAAATTCACTGCAGTACGCTGACGGGGCGGTTCCGATATAACGTTTAAAAGTACGCGCGAAATACGAGGCATCGTTGAAACCGACCGCGTACGCGACATCGGTCACATTTATGTTCGGATTCCTGAGGATCCGGCAGCCCTCGAGAATTCGGTACCGAATAACGTAGTCTTGAAAAGTGATGCCGTAGGTTTCACGAAATGAACGGCTGAAACGGAACGGGCTCATTTCACAAAGCTCGGCAACGACTTCATTTCTGACCTTATATCGGAAGTTTCGTTTTACAAAATAGATGGCAGGCAACAACCGAATATCATCCTTGCGCATCGTAATCGGGATTTCCGCTGGAATCGGGGCGAGATTGTCGACGAGCATTCGCGATTCCTGCGTCGCCTGAAAATCTGACACTTTATTAAGGATCTGCAGGCTGCGGTGCAGTTCGGTTCGCGAAACGGGTTTTACCAGAAAATCGATTACACCCGTGCGAAACGCCCATACGGCAAGGGATTCCGAATGCTGCAAAGTCAATAACAAGACCGGAAGACTGGGGTAACGGGCCTTGGTCTTTCTCAATAGATCGAGGCTGTATTGGTCGGGGTAGTCCACGTCGAAGCAAACGCCGTTGAATCCGCCCTGGCGTACTGTTTCGTCAAGCTGGCTCAACTCCGGACAGACTCTTATTTCACAGGCCTCGGTGAAAACTGCGGAAAGCTCCGCGTGGCGTACGGAGACGGTCAGATCAATCCAGAGAAGTTTTGGCCTACGATTCAACTTAATACCCCTCTTACGTGGGATCGGTAGCAGCATGGCGCAAAACGTCCGCTAAAGACCTGATGCAGGTCACAAAGCGGAATAAAGATCGAGTCTTTATGTCAAGCCGAGGCGGCGAGACTCAATGCCTGGCAGTTCGCAAGATAATGCGTACGCCCGGCAAGACTTTCCTATTGTTATCGCAGCAACTCCATTAGTTTATGCCAACGGACGGGGTGGTCTCGTCTCTCGACCTTTTTCGCAATGACAATACGAACAGGCGTGAGAGGTCAAAGCCGACCCGTTCATGACATTCGAGTGTCATAAAACAAGCGAAAACCAATTGGAGAACGTGATGAAAACAGCAATCTTGAAGTTTATGCGCCGCGAAGAGGGATTGACAACGGTGGAATACGCTGTTGCGGGCGCGCTCGTTGCAGCAGCAGTCGTATTGGCGTTTACCGCTCTCGGCACTCAGGTCGGAGTTGTAATCACCGGTTTGACCACTGCCATTGGTGGTTAGCGACTACTCGCCGATCACTGGCAAGGATCGGCGGGCCATTGCGGCTCGCCGTCCCTTCCTTACTAACCTTACTAACTGTCACGAGAACACGCGGAGCTCTGTGTCATGTTGATAGCCGATCCGATCACAACGTCAGTAGTCACGCTGATCTCCCTCGTGCTAGTTACCGCATGCGCTGTAACCGACGTGCTCAGTCGACGAATTCCGAATCTTTTCCTGGCAACTGCGTTCTCTTTGGCCTTAATTTGTTACGGCCTTGACAAAGGCATATCCGGTCTGATTGACAGCTGTCTCGGACTGCTAGTGGGATTGGCCATGCTAACGCCGATCTACATACTTGGCGGAACCGGCGCCGGCGATGTCAAACTGCTCGGCGTAGTTGGCTCATTACTTGGTACTCAGGGTGTATTTATCGCGGGCGCAGCCACGTTTATCAGCGGCGGTTTGCTCGGCATAATTTGGATCCTATGGCGAATCGTTGACGCTTTCTTCGCCGAACAGTTCTTGCGTTATTCCCAGTTAAAGAGCGTCGGCCTGTCACCTATAAGCGGGCTGATGCCACATGTGAAAATTCACGGCTCTTCGTTTCCGTATGCGCCGGCGATCGCATGTGGAACTTACACAACAATTTGGTACCTCGGCTTACTCAGCCCAGCAGCGAGATAACACAGTGTCTATTTCTGACTTAGCAGACTCGAGAATAAACGCACATCAACTGGCGCTGGCACGCCTGTCCAAGCTGATTCCGAGACCGACAACAATCGAGGAAACCGGACTAAGCGAGTCGTTCCTCTCGGACCTCGTGGCCAAACACATTCTTGATCGAGGCACACTGACGATTGCCGAGCTCAGCACATTAATGGCGCTCGCGGGCGCAATCATCGAACGTGTTCTCAACTTTATGCGTGAGGAAGCCCGCGTGGAGGTCAGGCCCCGCATTGGTGTTCAACATACGCTGTCGTACGCCCTGACCGAGCGCGGCCGAACCACCGCGCTTGACGCAATGATGCGCAGTGGCTATATCGGGCCAGCTCCCGTGCCGTTAAAACACTACGCACAAATTGCCAGGGCCCAGACTATACATGGCAAGAAAATCTCCAGGAGCGACATGCATTCGGCGTTCGACGATATGGTCTTGGAGCCCGCGTTAATAGACAAGCTGGGACCCTCGCTGAATTCCGGCCGCGCCATTTTTCTGTATGGCTCGGCAGGAACGGGAAAAACGTATGTCTCACAAAGACTGGTCCGACTTTTCCATGATCTGGCTTTTGTGCCCCACGCAATAGTTATCGATGACATCGTCGTGCAGATCTTCGATCACCAGCTGCACAAAGTGATATCCAAGAACAGTGACGACGAGCGACTCATGCTCGGCAAGGGTCATGATCCACGTTTCTATCTGTGCGAACGGCCAGTCGCGATCACCGGCGGTGAACTCACCGGCGACATGCTCGAGATTCGCTACGACCAGGCTGCACGGGTGTACGAAGCGCCGCTACAGCTCAAAGCAAATAACGGCATTTTTATTATTGACGACATGGGACGACAGCGCATTACCCCTGCCGAGCTGTTCAATCGGTGGATCGTGCCACTCGAGGAAAAGCGAGATTATCTCGATCTCGGGTTCGGCAAACACTTTTCCGTGCCGTTCGACGTTGTGCTGATCTTTTCGACAAACATTCATCCGCTGGAGTTGGCGGATGAAGCCTTTCTGCGGCGGATTGGCTACAAAATCGAATTCAAGCCGCTGACCCGAGCGGCATACACGAAAATCTGGAACGACAGTTGCCGTGAGCACCGAATTATCTGCGAACCTGGCGTTCTGGATTTCGTATTGAGCGACCTGCATGCCTCCAACCAGGTACCGCTGCTGCCGTGTCATCCGAGAGATCTTCTGGGCATGGCAGTCGACTATGCGACGTATTCGGGCGAGCCCCACCACGTCAATGAGTCACACCTGCGTTGGGCATGGCAAAACTACTTCGTCTCGGTACAGGACTACGTTGATCCTACCGAAAACCAACGGACTAATTAGGAGCAATCGCAATGGCCAAACGTAGGGGACTTATCCTGATTTTTCTGTCATTGATGATGGCAGTCGGCGCAGCCTGGGTCGCGAATAACTGGGTGAAGGCGCAATTGATATCGAAAGCGAGCGCTGAGCCCAACACGCAGGTCGTCGTAGCAGCCGCCATGGCAATCCCGTACACGACAAAAGTGGAAAGCCGTCATCTGAAGCTCATACAAATCCCTGAGGGCGTATTGCCGGCAGGAGCGTATACGGATATCGAAGAAGTTGTTGGTCAGGTCGCAATCACATCAATTGCTCGCGGTGAAATACTCAATGCGGAGCGCTTTGCCAAACATACACGGGGCAGCACGCTCGCAGCGTTGGTCAACGAAAATATGCGAGCGATTACCGTACGTGTTAACGATGTAGTGGGTGTGGCCGGATTCTTGCTGCCCGGAAATACGGTCGATGTCTTGGCTGCACGAAAGAATCGCGACCAACGGGCGACGATCGAGACCATTCTGACGAACATAAAAGTACTTGCCGTGGATCAGACCGCCGCGACCAACGAGAATGAACCAGTCATCGTCCGGGCCGTAACTCTGGAGATGACACCGAAACAGGCTGAAAAGCTGGTCAAGGCAAGCACCGAGGGGTCTATTCAATTGACTCTTCGCAATCCGGACTCCGAAGAAATTGAGCCGGAGCCAGAACCGACGAAACCTGTTGTGAAAACGCCCGCGAAGCAATATGCGCCGTCAGGATCAACGGTCGAAATCATTCGCGGCACCGATGTCAAGAAAACGAAAACACAAACCTGATGGAATATAAAGTCCAATACCAAGTTGTAGTGGGCACGAACAAGAGAAGGGACTTCCAATGAATATATCTTCGTCCAGTAAGAACCGAGCATTAACGCTGGCCTCCCTGTGTTGTATCAGCTTAGTGCTTCTATCCACGCAGGCGCGAGCTCAGATGGACGCCCCGGGTCTCGGCTTTGCGTCGGAAAATGCACTATCCGTTCCATTGTACAAGTCCCGAGTCGTCATACTCGACGCACCCGCGACACGCGTGTCGGTAGGCAACCCGGAGATTGCCGACATTCTCATACTTCGCGCTACACAGCTGTATGTGCTGGGGAAGGACCTTGGTACTACCAACGTATTGCTCTGGGACCGCAACGATCGGCTTATCGGGACTGTGAGCGTCGAGGTTACGCACGATTTGCAGGCACTCAAAGCGAAGTTGCACGACCTGATGCCGAATGAAGACATTTCGGTCTATTCCGCACAGCGCAATATAGTTCTTGCCGGCCGGGTGTCCAATGTTGCGAATATGAATGCGGCGGTACGAATTGCGGAAGGCTATTTCAAGGTATCCGATGATCAGTCGGGCCAGCAAGACGGCGGAACGTCATTTGCGGCCAAGAATACCTCGGCCGACAAAGTGGGTGAAGTCATAAACATGCTCAGCGTCGGTGGCGCGCAACAAGTCATGCTGGAAGTCAAGGTTGCCGAGATTGCACGTACAGAACTCAAGCGACTGGACGTGCGGTTCAATACCATCCTGCGTCGAAGCAGCCGGTGGAACGTTGGCGGTGTCAATGGCGGAGCGACATTTCCTGACGTCGAATTCGACAGCGACCTTCGAGTTCCGGTATTCAACTCAGACGCAGACTCTCCATTCGGACCGATCATGGACAATAACGGAGCGCCCCTTGGGCCGGTGATTGACGAGTTCATGCCCAACCCCATGAGCATCCAGGACAAGGGCTTCTTCGCGAGCCTTCTGACCGAAAATTTCCTGTTCAATCTGGCTTTCGACGCGGCTAAAGAAAAGGGCCTCGCGAAGATTCTTGCCGAACCGACGTTGACAACACAAACCGGTCAACAGGCCGAGTTTCTCTCCGGCGGCGAGTTTCCAATTCCTGTGCCACGCGGAGACAGGGGAATCACAATTGAGTTCAAGGAATTCGGCGTTGGTGTGCAGTTCCTGCCATTGGTCCTCGATGCCGGACGCATTAATCTCAAGCTCAACATCAGCGTTAGCGAGCTGGTGAATTCGAATGAAGTAGCCATCTTCGCCGACGGCGCGTCACAGAGCTTCATCATCCCGAGCTTGACCAAACGCAGCGCGCAGGCAACGGTCGAGCTGGCCGACGGCCAGACCATCGGGATTGCTGGACTGATCAACGAAAACCTGCGGGAGACAGTGACGAAGTTTCCGGGGCTTGGCGACATCCCAGGGCTTGGCGCACTGTTCCGCAGCCAGAGCTTCCAAAAAGGCGAAACGGAACTGCTGATCCTGGTTACGCCGCATCTTGCGAAAGCAGCAACCCCGGGACAGCTTCGCTTGCCGACCGATTCATTTCAGGAACCCAGTGACATGGAATTCTTCCTCGGTGGTCAGACGGAAGGGCGATCACGGCCCGCAAGCGCACCGTCAGCCTACGGTCACGACATTGATTGATCAGAACTTAAAGCAGGTGAGCAACGATGAATACTAAAAATATGGCTTTATCAGCTGTAACGGCCCTCGCGACACTGATTGCAGGCTGCGCAGCAAATAAGCAGACCGAGATCGAGTTCGGTGACGCCGTAAGGCAGGTGAGCGCTGCACAGGTGTATGACACCAATGCCGCGGCGCATCCTGATCCGGCCGCTGTACTGGGCGGGGATCCGGAACGTCTGAACAACACGCTTGATGGCCATCGCAAGGATGTGGCAAGCCCGGAAAGCGTCAGTAATCCGGTAACGATCAACGTCGGTAACTGATATTTTCGATAGACCATAAAGTGTAGACGGAAATGCGAAAAATCAATCGAGCAGGATCACGTTACGCGAGCCGACAGCCGTCAAACCAAAAGGGCATTGTCGCTCCGCTGGTGGCTATCGGCTTGCTGGCAATACTTGCGGTTGCCGGGCTCGCGTTGGACAGCAGTCATGCGTTGGCGAACAAGACGAGAATGCAGAATACGGTCGATGCGGCGGCACTCGCGGCAGCGAAGGTGCTCGATCAGACGGCAAGCACTGTCGAGGCGACAGTTGCTGCTTTCAGCCTGTTCGGAATCAACGCCGCCGGCAGCGGCAACCACGAACTGAACGCCGCATACGGCGGTGGTGAAATAACGGTAACGGTTCAGTTCTCATCGACCGTCAGCCCGTTCGTGCCCGGATCACCGAATGGTCCTTTCGTGCGCGTAATCGCAACGGGGTTCGAAACCCAAACCACACTCTCGCAAGTCCTTGGAATAACGGAGATCCCAACGCCGGCGTCAGCGGTTGCGGGTCCCAGTGGGCCGCTCGGCGAAGGCAATGGCGCCGAGATCTGCGATATCGCACCGATTGCCGTTTGTCCGCCAGTAGGTGGCTTTGTCGACGACGAACTCGAGGTATTGAAACCGGGTCCTGGCAATCATTCCGCGATTGGCCCCGGCAATTACAAGATGCTGCGCCTCGGCTGCTCCGGTGGGGCTTGTCTGCGCGAAAATGTCGCCGGCGATTACAATGCCTGCGCCACCGTTGACGAGGACGTCGATACAGAGCCCGGAGTTTCCTCCGGACCGACCAGTCAAGGATTCAATACGCGATTCGGCATGTATGAGGGTGGGGGATTGAGTCCTGACGACTACCCGCCCGACAGGGTGCTGGACGACCAGGCTCCCCAGGAGTTGAAGGCCTGCGAGGACGAGACCGTTGACCCACCGGTCGACAAGGTCTACCTGATCTCCGGGGACGGCAACAATTACTGCCAGTCGCCGCAGAGTGCCGACGAGGTCACGATGGCCACCGAAATTCCGTACAGCTATGACAACTCCTACAAAACCGACTCGGAAGGCGACGCAAGCCAGTTTGCGACAGGCAGTGCCAAGAATCGTCGGCTACTCGTATTCCCGATCGTCGATTGCACGGGCGATGAAACTGGGCAGTCCACGCTGCATGTTGACGGTTTTGCGTGCTTTTTCATGTTGCAGCCGCTCGAAACCGGACAATCCGACGGTGCCGGCAAGATCATCGGCGAGTATGTGGGTGACTGCGAGGTCAACGGTACGTCCGGCACGAATCCTGGTGGTGGACCGGGCGGCATGCTGCTTTACAAGATTCAGCTTTACAAAGATCCGGATTCGGCGGATTCGTGATGCTTGCCTCACTCTCATTGAAACATCAACGCGGCCTCGCACTTGTCGAGACGGCCATAGTCTTACCGTTTCTGATGTTTGTCATGCTCGCGGCCTCCGAGTTCACGAATGCGTTCGTCCAGCATACGACCCTCACAAAAGCCGTCAGAGACGGCGCACGCTATGTCGCCGAGGAAGCAATTGATGGCACGCTGACTCTGAATCTATCGACTACGCTCATAGACGAGGCGAGGCGCCTGGTCGTCTACGGCGACCGAGACCAGACCAGCGGTACACCGCTCGTCAATGGGCTCACCGTCAACGACGTCAGCGTAAACAATCTTGGTAGCAACAATATCGAAGTACGAGTTGATTACGCCTACACCGGCATATTGGGTTCCGTCCTGCCGGCGTTTGGTTTCGGTCCGGATATTTCGCTGCTTTTCAATATGAGTGCGTCCGTAACGATGAGGGCGTTGTGATGGCTAATTTCAAAAATCAACGAGGTATAACAATTGTCGAATTCGCGCTCGTCGGGGCCGTTTTCTTCACCGTTTTGTTCGGGCTGATTGATCTGTCCCGTTTGTATTTCGACGTGGCTACGCTCGATGAGGCTACGCGCCGCGGCGCGAGGCTCGCGGCGGTTTGCCCGGTGAATGATCCGGTAATCGCGCAGACAGCCGTTTTCGCGGGTTCGGGCACCCAGAGCACGCTTGTGCCGGGGCTCGATACCGGGCATGTATCCCTTCAATACCTGAACATCGACGGCGACACTGTAGCTGACCCGGCGGGCGCCGGCTATGGAAGCATTCGATACGTCCGGGTAAGCATCCAGAATTTTCAGGTCCAGACGTTCATTCCGTTCATGTCGAGCATGATTACATTACCGGCTTTTCAAACCACAATACCCAGCGAAAGTCTCGGGCGCGTCGGCGTTGCCGATATTGCCTGCTGACAATCTAAGGAAAGATTATGTCGCGAAAAAGGATATTACTGGTTTCACGGTCCAACGCGATCGCGTCTGAGATCGATGAGCAGCTGCGCGAGGACTATCGCTTCAAACTGACAACCAAGATCATCAGCAACGGTCACCTCGATCCGCTGCAGGACGTTTCGCCAGCGCCCGATGTCTTGCTTCTGCATTGCATTACGGGCCACGGTGAACTGCAATTTTTGGCTGAAACACCATCAAACAACCGACCGCCACTTATAGTCGTCGGGCCGGAAAACAATCCGGCCGCGATGCGCATGGCAATGCGGGCAGGCGCAAGCGATTACCTTACGTCGCCGCTCGACAATGCCGAGTTGCTTGCCGCACTGGATCGAATAAGCATTCAGATTGAAAATGCAAATACAAAGTCCGGAGAACTGGTCACGGTAGTCAATAGTCGCGGCGGGTCCGGCGCAAGTTTTCTGGCGGCTAACCTCGCCTACGGTTTTCATAATGCGGATAAACTCAAATCACTTCTGGTCGATTTCGATTTGCAGTTCGGCGGACTTTCACGGTATTTCGATCTCAATCCGAAGCAGGGCATTATCGAAGCGCTGGACGCCGTAGAAGACATGGATGAAGTATCCGCGGAAACCTACATTACTCATCATAAGTCCGGTTTGCGCATGCTGGCAGCCTGTGCCGACAGCTTGTGCCTGTCCAATGAAGTATCGGTCGCAAGAATTGACGCTTTGTTTCGGATGCTGCAACAGCACAATGAGATTATCGTGGTTGATTTGCCAAGACGAATCGATTTGCTCGGCGCAACGGTTCTCGAATCGTCCGATCACATTTTGTTGGTCGTCCAACAATCCCTCAGTCATTTGCACGACGCGTTACGAATGATCCAGATCATCACCCTTGAACTCGGTGTTCCGATGAATCGATTGACAATAGTGCTCAATCGCTACGACAAGAAATCGATCATCAGCGCCAATGATGTACAGGATGCGCTCAAGGTTGAACAGATCGTCGCCGTGCCGAATCACTATGGACTTGTCTCCGAAACCATTGCCGCCGGCAAGCCGCTCCTCGACAGGGCGAAGCATTCGACCGTTGCGAGAGCGATCAGCGAACTGCAGGGACGCATTCGCGGCGTGGAGACACTAGCCGGCTCACAGAGCTTACTGCAGCGCGCAATACCCTCGATTCTGCGGAGGACTCAATAATGGTCGCTGTCCCCGGGAAGGCACCGACGCTCTCCGAAGCCGGTATGCAGGCGGAAAACCTGGACCGGAGCAGGCCGCTGTCGGATCTGGAGCTGGAGTGGAAGCAGAAAATTAATGAAAAGCTGCTGAAGGTCCTCGATTTGTCGCTGATCGGGACAATCGCCGAGGAGCAGGCCAGGGCCGAGATTCGGGACATTGCGCTGCAGCTGATTATCGATGAATCAGCGCCTCTCAGCGTCAAGCAACGCAAGATCATTATCCAGCGAATCGAAGACGAAGTTATGGGTCTTGGTCCCCTGGAGCCATTGTTAGCGGATTCGACCATTTCGGATATCCTCGTCAATGGACCGAAATCGGTTTACATCGAAAGACGCGGCAAGCTCGAGCCAACGAACATCACATTCATGGATGACAAGCATCTGCTGAATATCATCGATCGGATCGTTTCGGCAGTTGGGCGTCGTATCGACGAGTCTTCACCCATGGTCGATGCCCGCCTCAAGGACGGCTCACGAGTCAACGCGATCATTCCGCCGCTAGCCATCGACGGACCGTCGGTTTCGATCCGGCGTTTCGCTGTCGAATTGCTCTCGGTTGACGACTTGATCTCTCTTGGCACCTTGACCAAAGAGCTGGCCGATGTGCTAAACGCGATTGTTCGGTCGCGGCTGAATGTTCTAATCTCCGGAGGAACCGGTTCGGGCAAAACCACCACCCTGAACATCCTGTCCCGGTTTATTCCTCACGATGAACGCATCGTAACGATTGAAGATTCGGCAGAGCTGCAGCTGCAACAGCCCCACGTGGTACGGCTTGAAACGCGACCGCCGAATATCGAAGGACGCGGTGAGGTTACGTCTAGGGATCTTGTCCGTAACAGTCTGCGCATGCGTCCCGAACGAATCATTGTTGGCGAGGTTCGTGGAGGCGAATCGCTGGACATGCTGCAAGCAATGAATACCGGCCATGACGGTTCGTTGACAACCGTTCACGCCAATTCACCGCGAGATGCCCTTGGTCGGATCGAAAATATGGTCTCCATGTCCGGCGTCAATTTTCCCATCAAGGCCTTACGTGCCCAGATAGCTTCAGCCATAAACATTGTGATTCAGATTTCAAGGCTCGACGACGGCAGCCGGAAACTCATAAGCTTGCAGGAAGTGAACGGTATGGAAGGCGACATCATAACAATGTCTGAAATATTCAAGTTCGATCGCAGCGGAACTGATGAGGACGGCAAGGTGATCGGCAAGATAAAGGCCACAGGTGTAATCCCTGGTTTCTACAAGACTCTTGCGCCACGCGGGATCGAGCTGCCGATCGAAACTTTCGAGCCGGACTGGAACCCGACAGGAGATAACTGATGTCCAATGGCTTGCTGATTTTTATCGGACTAATCTTCGTCGCCGTATTCTTGCTGGCACAGGGTCTCACTATTCCCGTTTTCGGCGAAAGCGCCCAGGCGCGCAAAAGATTGAAAAAGAAACTTGACGAAATCGAGTCTTCAAGCACCGACGGCGCATTCTCTTCGCTGTTACGCGAAAAATACCTGCGCAAGCTGTCTCCATGGGAAAGACAGCTTGAACGCCTGCCTCGCATGGAACAACTTGCTGAGTCTATTGAACAGTCCGGGAATACGTTTCTTGCATACCGCGTGGTGTTGCTTTCGATTATCCTCGGATTAGGCGCTGCGTTTATTACCTGGACGATATTCAGAATCTGGTATGTACCGATCATCGCTGGTTTGATCGCTGCCTACCAGCCGTTTATGAAAATATCCATGGATCGTACGAAACGATTGGCCCTCTTCGAAGAACAGCTACCCGATGCCATTGAGACCATGACGCGCGCGCTACGTGCTGGCCATCCATTCTCGGCTGCTTTGAAAATGATCGGCGATGACTTTGACGATCCGATCGCCAAAGAGTTTGAGCTCACATTCGGTGATATCAACTACGGCAACGACGTGCGTCGCGCGATGCTCGGGCTGCTTAGCCGAATTCCCACTGTTACCGTTATGGCGCTGGTGACTGCTGTTCTGGTGCAGAAGGAGTCCGGTGGTAATCTTGCGGAAATCCTCGAGCGCATCTCTACGGTGATTCGCGGTCGCTTCCGCCTGCAGCGCAAGGTAAAGACTCTTTCCGCAGAGGGGCGCATGTCAGCCTGGGTGTTAGCGATGGTGCCGCTGGGCTTGTTTGCGGTGTTGATGATTACGTCGCCGGATTATCTTCCTGTGCTGGTCGAAGATGAGCGCGGTCAGAAAATGATTGTCGGCGGGCTCATTTCTGCGTGCATCGGAATTTTCTGGATTCGGCGAATCCTGCGCATCGAGGTATAAGACCGTGGAAGCGATTATCAGCTTTTTAAATGGCTACTTTACCGACGATATCGTGTTGCAGCGCACGGTCGTCGTCGTGTTTGCCGTCACAATTTTCGTGTTCGTCGCCGGATTGTCGGTCATAGTCTTCGGCGTAACCGATCCTGTCAGACGCAAGCTGAGACTTGTGAATAAAGGTGAACCGGAAGAGGAGTCGACCCTGCTGAAGATTGCGACAGCAATAGGTCCTATTGCGGTATTTGCATTGCCCAGGGAGGAGCTCGAACGGCACAAAATTCAGCAGGATCTCTACCGGTCTGGCTACCGCTCGTCGCAGAAACTAAAGACATTTTATGCGTTAAAAGCCGTGTTGACAGTCAGTCTCGCCGCGTTGGTTCTGATTGCATCGCAATTCTTTCCGGAAATTGGGGCGCAAAAGCTCATGCTCTACGTTGCGGTAGCTGGCGCGGTTGGGCTGCTCTTGCCGAATTATCTGTTGTCGAAAGAACTGGCTCGACGGATGCGCCTGTTGCGGAACGGCTTCCCGGATGCGCTCGATCTGTTGGTTGTTTGCGTGGAATCCGGTCTTGGATTGGGGCCAGCGATACAAAGAGTTGCCGAAGAAATCAACGTCAGTCATCCCGAATTGTCGCTGGATCTGGCCACGGTTAATGCGGAAATGCGGGCTGGCATGCCGCGAGAGGAAGCACTGAAGAATCTGGCTGATCGGACCGGTCTGCCCGATATTCGAGGCCTGGTAGGACTGCTTGTGCAGTCGATGCGATTTGGCACTAGTGTTGCGGATGCATTGCGGATTTATTCTGAAGAATTTCGGGACAAGAGAATGCAGGCCGCTGAAGAACAGGCCGCGAAAATCGGTACCCGCATGATATTCCCGCTCGTGCTGTGCATGTTTCCGGTTTTTTTCGTAGTCGCCGTCGGACCGGCGGCCCTTCGTATCATTGATGCATTTAGCACGCTCTAAAGGTATTAATGGCACAAATCGTTTGCATTGCAGGGAGCAGCTGATGAGATTATTGAACCCCATACGAATCGGTTCCATGTTGGCATTAGTCATGATTTGCTATGGCTGCGCATCGGCGCCGAGTCACGGCAGTCCGGACGCCATTGCGGGCGACTTCAGCGACGAAGGCCTCGAAGTTCTTTTTGCGACAGAATTTCCAGTAGCTTCAAAAGACGAAGCGCTTGCCAAAGCCGCACTTGCTTATCGGGATCGGGAATTCGACAAGGCACAATTCTATCTCGTTCGGGCGCTGAAATTCGATGTCACGGACGTGACCGTGCTTGCACAAATCGGCAACTTGCATGTCATGCAGGGAAACGGCGTACTTGCGGCACGGGCATTCAATTTTGCCCTGCAGCAAGATCCGAAGCACGCTGAATCACTGGAGGGTTTGGGATTACTCTATTTTCGAGCGGGTAACGACAACAGGGCACGAGAACTGTTGGGGCAGGCCATTGCAAGCAGCCCGGATCTGTGGCGTTCACACAATGCATTGGGCGTCATTGCTGATCGCGAAAAGAATTTTGACCTGGCGCTGGCTTATTACGACACGGCACTCGAACTCCAGCCACTCTCCGACAGTATTCTCATAAATCGTGGTTATTCCAAATACCTCAGAAAGAATTACCATGACGCAGCACTCGACTTCTATGCGGTCGCGAAGCGCAGCGATAATCCCAGGGCGTGGCGTAATCTCGGCATGGTGTATGCAAGCCAGGGCTGGTATGACGCTGCACTGGAGAGTTTCCTGGAAGTAGTAGACACATCTGAAGCCCATAACGAGATCGGAGCCATCGCGCTAGACAACGGCGACACTGAAGCCGCGCAGTATTATCTGAACGAGGCAATCCGCTTATCGCCGACTTACTTCGCCAGTGCCGAGAAAAATCTCGCGGAATTGCGGCGATCGGGCTCGACTCGCGACATTAATTAAGCAGACTCCTTTTCGAATCAGCCTTTTGAATTGGCTCGTCGCAGAGAGCTGCTTCAACTACGAAGATGATCGTAGTCGTTGCTGGTAAACAGCGCCGGGCGGCCACGCGCGGGATTCAACTCCAGCCCGGCTCCTTCGCAGCGTGGCCGCCGGCGATATAGCCCTGCGTGACACAGCGGCCCTGGCCGTGCTGACTCGAGCCACCGGCTGATTCACCCCCGCAATACAGGCCCGGAATGATCTGGCCGTGCATGTCCACGACCTGGCATTTCATGTTGATTCGCAACCCTGTGTAGCAATCGTGGATCACGGGTGTGGCCCAGGCCGCGTAGAAAGGGGGCTTGTCGAGCTTGTATCTGAGGTTCGGGCGTTCGAAGTCCGGGTCGTACCCGAAATCGACGATTTCATTGTAACGTTCGATGGTCGCCGCGAGATATTCGGGCGGCATCTTTGGCTTCTGATAGGGATTTTGCCTGATCTTCTTTGCGAGCCCTTCAAGGGTATTGTCGCTGAAGAAATACAGCGGGTCCGTGGCTGGCGGCGAAAGGTCCCATTTTTCCCGCTTAACACCCTCGGAATCGAAAATGGCCCACACGGGCCCGGCCGCATAATCCGGCGGTTCCGAGCCTTCGTTCGGAGCCAGGGCAGCATCCAGGAAATTCTGTGGGTCGTACTTGATCCGGCGCGCATTCCGCCAGTCTCCGGGTATATAGGGATCCAGGAACCCGTGGTGAGTCCCGTAGGGCCAGCTGCCGGCCTCCTCGTTATAAAATCGTTTACCGACCTGGTTGACGAGAACGATGCTGTCCCATTTACGAACCCGGAGTCCCGTAGCGCGGACGAAAGGAAACAGGATACTGTCCGGAGTCCATTCTATATACGTGTACTGACAGCCAATGACCGGCCTCTTCCTCAGATAACCGTTTCGTTCAAATGACTGGTTCGCCGTGCCCCACAAGGAGGCTCCGATGCCCATGGCCGCCATCTCACCGCTGCCGTCCTGGTTGGAGTAAGGGCTGCCGGCCAACTGGTAGACCTCTGTCATCCTGGGGTCAAAAATACGCCGGAAGTTGATGTTGCCAGTACTGCCGCCGGTACCAATGACGATAGCCTTTTTTGCTTTGACCGTTACATTCGGTTTCGTGAGATCGATATTGCCATTGGAGTGAAAACTCTGCATCGGTGTGGACTCACCGGGCAGGTAACGCGGCGTATAAGCAGCCTGTATCCCGAGCACCGGTCCGGCATTAGGCTGCTCGCGAAAAATGATATTCATGTGGTAATTAAACAGGAATCTGACACCCTTGTTGCGCGCGCTGATTTCCATCGGCCGGTAAATGCCGGCCCCACCTCCACCCCGCGGACTTTCCGCACCTTGCCCAGCGCTCCAGGTCACTTCGTGAGCGCGGGGAGCCGAAATACCGGCGGCATGAGCGCCCTCTGTCGTCGGGGGAATGTCTTCGAACTTCACGCCGTTTGCTGCCATGAAATCGAAGGTCGCGGCGCTATTGTCGGCCAGCGCGCGCTGCACCGCGCGATCGTTATAACGGTATTCGGGCATGCCGTTGGTCTCGACGACGGACCAGTCTGTGAGATCGTTGAACATCGTATCCGGTGAATCCTCGACGCCATATTTTTTCTGTATTTTTGTACCGCCGCCGAGCTGTATCGTGCCACCGTTCATCAGGCCATGGCCGCCTGCATCGTAATTTGCCTCAACGATGATGACCGATACCCCGGCATCGCGGGCACGAATGGCTGCCGTCAGTCCCGTCGGCCCGGATCCGATAACCACGACATCGGCTTCGAGATCCCACGATTCCGGCGCTTTATACGGATCTTGACGTGACTGTGCCGCAGTCGTGGGAATCGCCGCTACGCCTCCCAATGCCGCAACGCCAGCGCCTGCGGTCTTTACGAAGTCTCGACGGCTTATCGAATGCTCTGCATCGTTATCGTCTTGGCTCATAGTGGACTCCTTATGGGATACTGAATTCAATGCTTTATATTGGTCCTATGCCTGATGCTCGGGAGCAAATCATGAACGCCATACATGGAAACGCAAAATTATCGCTATCCTCAACGATTGTCACGCTAATACTGATGACGGGTTCTTCTACATTACCAAGAACTTCCCTTGCACAGAACTACACGCTGGATGACTGGATGACCATCTCGTCGGTGGACGATTTCGAGTGGTCGCCGGATGGTCGATACATTTATTACACCAGTAACGCTGCACCATCCGGAACCTACGACGTTTTCCGAGTACCTGCAAACGGCGGTGAGCCTCTGCAATTGGGTCGTGACGAGCCTGGCGTCCGACCGGAACACAAAGAGCAACTCACCCTCTCTCCTGACGGTAAATCCATTTATTTCGCTGCCGCACGATATTATTCCGCATTCCTGAATATCTACCGCATGCCCGCCGTTGGCGGGCCTGCCGAGGCGCTGACTTTTAATGATGCGGTTATCCAGGCCAGCCCCGCAATTTCTGCAGACAGCAAGACCCTCGCGTTCTTCGCTCGCACTGCTTCGGGTGCCAAGGTATTCACATTGGACCTCACCCGCGAAAATGCCTGGCCAAAACTGATGTTTCCGGGGGAAGGCGAAGAACTTTTCCCGGCATGGTCCGCAAACGGTGATCTGGCATTCATCCGAAAAGGAGATATCTGGGTCAAAACGGAGAACGAGGCCGAACCACGACACATTATTGAAACTGCGTTCTCGGGCGTTAATTCGGACCACGTATGGTCGCCCGGCGGCGATCGACTGGCATTCCTGAACTCAGCGTCTGGATTCCCACAAGTCGGAGTGGTCGATCTGCAAACCGGCGCCGTCACAACCATCACAAAAAGTCCCGTAACGCACGGCGATATTGCCTGGTCGGCGGACGGTCGTTGGCTTGTTTACACGCGGTCCGACGCTGCAGGAATGAGCAATCAGGTCGTTGTCTCCGCGGCTGACGGCACCGGAACGCAACGAGTCATTACCAGTGGCAAAGGCAAACGGTTTTCTCCACGCTTTTCACCGGATGCGAAACACGTGGCGTTTATCGAGAGCAATTCCGTCAGGACAAGGGATGTCTGGACGGTGCAGTTGTCCAGCGGCGAACAAACCCAGATTACCCGTTCCATGGGTCGGGTCGATCCAAGCAGCCTCACCGAAGCACAGGAGATTTCTTATCGGGCTGAAGATAATCTCGAGATACCCGGGATGATGTGGCTACCGCCGGATTTCGATCCGACCAAAAAATACCCGGTCGTTGTCAGGCTGCATGGGCACCCGGGCCAATGGAATCATGATTTCCGGATGATGACACAATATTTCGTGCATAAAGGCTTTGTCGCCATCGCTCCCAATCCGCGCGGCAGTGTCGGTTTTGGGCAGGGTTTTCATGACCTGCACATCGCCGATTACGGTGGAGCAGAATTTCTGGACGTGATGGGCGTTATTCCGTTTATGGAATCTCTGGGCTATATCGATATGGGCCGAAAGGCAACCTGGGGCGGCAGCGGGGGTGGTTACATGAGCATGACGATCGCGACCAAGGCACCGGCCGCTTTTCAAGCGCAAGTAATACGCGCACCTGTAACGAACTGGAAGATCCTCGTCAATGATCGCAATGATGCAAGGGGGCGGGCGTGGACGGCGACAAGAACCCCACAACGAAGTCGCGCCGATCTTGGCGGTTCATATGTCGAAATTCCGGAGGAGTACGAGCAAAGGTCACCCACGAATTTTGTCGAATCGGTACAGGTCCCACAGCTGCTCCTGCATGGCTTGCGGGACACGAATGTGTTACCCCGCCAATCGATCATTTGGTACGAGCGTATGCTGGAATTGGACAAAGTTGACCTTGTCGAGTTTGTCAAGTATCCGGACGAAGACCACAGCCTAAGGCGTTATAAATCGACCGTTCGTGATCGAATTAAACGCATGACAATCTTTTTGTCAAAGCACCTGGATTTGCCTGCGCTAGAATAAAATGCGTTTGCTGTCAGCCATGAGCTGTCACCAGATCGCGGGAATCAGCCGCCAGCGCGTCTTTGCTCTGTACTGTACGTATGTCTCGTACTCGCACAGGAACCGTTCCTCTTGAATAATTCGCACGATTTGAAACCCGGTGCCGAATACAACTACTGCCAGGTTGTACCAAGTCATATTATTGATCACGTATCCGATGTGCGCTAGCAGGTATGCGCTATACAGCGGATGGCGCACCCATCTATACAGCCCGTTTGACTGGATCCCGCGATGCGCAGGCAACAGCCCGAAGCTTCTATTCAGCGAGAGCACTGCGACGATCTGCAGCGCAAATCCTGCGATCTGTAGCGCTTGTCCAAAAAGCAGATCGACCGGTGCCTCCGTCGGGCGCAACAGTAATGGTGCACAGGTTCCACAGAATGTGGCGAACCAGGTTTTCAGACTGTGGTGAGTGCGGTCGGGATCACGACGGACGATCAACATTATTCCCAAGAGCGACTCTACGGCCACGATGAGCAGGATGCTCAGTCTTGGAGAAATGATGAAGGCTTGCAGATGTTCGAAAGCAAAGAAAAAATATAGAACGCTAAGCAGCAGGTTGGATGTGACGGTACCAACGCCTCGCCAGTTCAATATGGTATTCACAGACATGCGCTGGACCTCTTACCGAAACTTTCCTCTCAAAACGGACCTTGCGCTATATCGATTCCGGATCAGCACGATTAGAAGTTTGCTGGAAGAACCAGGCTGCCGCTAACGACTCGCTCACAGTTTTGGCGGGTTCGGCAAACGCCGGCGGTCCATCGGCAATCAGCACCGAGGGATTATGGGCCGATGCGCATTGCGGAGCGAAAATCCGAATTTTTCGAGGATATGGACCTACGCCGGATGGAACCGCCCCGTGCATGCCCTCGAAGATTCTCCGCCGGGCTTAGCTCTTGCGTAGCAGTGCATTGACAAACCGTCGTCGCCACGCGGTTATGTCGTTGTGTTTCAGCGTATCGAGCATTGTAGCGTGTCGCTGCTGACGTTCCGCTAACGGCATGTTTGCCGCCGTGGCGATGCCGTCCGCGACCTCGTCCCGATCGTAGGGATTCACAATGACTGCTTGTTCCAGTTCGCATGCGGCCCCCGCCAAAGCGGAAAGCACCAAAACGCCGGGGTCGTCGGGATCCTGTGATGCAAGATACTCCTTTGCGACAAGGTTCATGCCGTCACGGACCGGGGTAACAAGGCCCACTCTGGCCTGCCTGAAAATACCCATCAAAGGCTTTCTTTGTGTTCCTTTGTTCAAGTATCGGATTGGCACCCAGTCCGTTTCCGCAAAGCGACCGTTTATGCGGCCGGCGGTCTGCTCGAGTTCCGCACGAATATCATCGTAAGTGCGAACCCCGGTTCGAGTGGGCGGTGCGATCTGCATGTATACCGTGTTATTTTGGAAGTTAGGATATTTTTCCAGCAAACGCTCATAAGCGAGGAATCTTTGCACCAGGCCTTTGCTGTAATCAAGCCTGTCGACACTAACAATGAGCTGACGGTTGCCAAGGCTCTCGGCCAAACGTCTGACCGTTTTCGTTGATTGCGCGTCGCAGGCCAGTTTGTTTATGCCGGTCACATCCACACCGATCGGGAATACATCGGCTACGAAACTGCCACCAGGCACATCTACAATATGATCGCCACGGAATTTCGCACCAACAATCGGCTCCCGAATACACGTCTCGAAAGCTGCCAGATCCCTCGGCGTATGAAAACCGACCACGTCGTATGCGCACAAGGCGCGAAGCAAGTATTCGTGGCCCGGTACAGCGCGAAACGCCTCATAGCTCGGAAATGGAACATGCAGGAAAAACCCGATCGGATTGTCTACACCAGCGCGACGAAGTTCCGATGCCAGCGGGATAAGGTGATAGTCGTGAACCCAGATAAGATCATCGCGTTTTACCAGCGCTGCGAGCCGACGTGCGAAAAGCGCGTTGACCCTGCAGTAGCCTTCAAAATCAGCGGCGCTGTACTGGATAAATCCTAAGAAATAGTGGCATACGGGCCATAGGACACGATTGCTGTAACCATTATAGTAGTGTTCATAATCGCTCTCGTTCAGCGCGATAGTCGCGAAATCAATGTTGCCTTGCGTGACGATCTCCGGAGCAGCCGATGCTCCGTCGCATAATCGTCCATTCCAACCGAACCACATTCCCCCGTTTTCTTCCAACGCCGCAAGAAGTCCCACCGCAAGCCCGCCGGCAGCCGCGCCCTTCTTTCTTGGCATGGCGACCCGGTTCGACACAGTTATGAGTCGTCGTTGGGCATTTTTTTGTGTCTGACTCATAAGTGTTTTCTAGAGTGAGCTCTCCCATGATCGGCTGAGTCGCATCGCGGCATTGATAATTCCGACCATACTGTACGTCTGAGGAAAGTTACCCCATAATGTTCCCGACTGCGGATCAATATCTTCCGACAACAGGCCGAGTCGATTCCGGGACGCCAGCATGTTTTCGAACAAATGCCGCGCCTCCGCCTCTTTTCCGACACTCGCGAGCGCATCGATATACCAGAACGTGCAGACGTTAAAGGCATTTTCCGGTTCACCAAAGTCATCCGTCGCGACATATCGAAACATATGATGGTCCCGAAACAGCCGGCTACCGATGCCCTTCACTGTCGAAATAAATCGCGGATCATCCGCACTGACCAGCCCCAATTCGTGCATCGTTAGCAAACTTGCATCCAACTCCGGTCGGCCGAAGCTCTCCGTAAACGATTGCTGTTCCTCATCCCAGGCGTTTTGGAATATGACGTCGCGAATACGTTGTGCTTGATCGCGCCAGTATATAGCGCGATCCGTTTCACCCAGGTGGGCGCCAATTTTCGCCAAACGATCACAAGCGGCCCAGCACATAATGCTGGAGAAGGTGTGTACCCGCTGTCGACCTCGATATTCCCAGAGCCCGGCATCCGGCTGGTCGTACTTGCGTGTTGCCCAGTCGCCTAGTATCTCGAGACGCCGAAAATCCGCAACCGTGCCGGCATCGATTAACCGGTTATCAAAAAAGTACTGGATCGCCGAAAGGACTACGGCGCCGTACACGTCGTGCTGAACCTGCTTATACGCCTGGTTGCCCCGCCGCACCGGTCCCATGCCCAAATAACCGGATAGTGAGTCAACGATTTCCTCATCAGTAACCGAGCGACCACTGATTCCATAAAGTGGTTTCAATTCGCTGTCCCCTGCTTCAGCCACGATATTCATGATGTAGCGAAGATAGCTTTGCATCGTTTTGGTTGCGCCGAGCCGATTCAACGCCTTGACTACAAAAAAGCTGTCCCGCAGCCAACAGAACCGGTAATCCCAGTTACGTCCACTGTTGGCCGCTTCGGGTATCGAGGTCGTCAACGCGGCGACAACCGCACCAGTGTGCTCGAACGTACACAATTTCAGCGAAATAGCGGCTCGAATTACGGCGTCCTGCCATTCGAATGGGATCGACAGTCCGCGCGACCAGTTTTGCCAGTATGTCCGCGTCGCGCGATAGTGAGTGTAGAACGCATCTGCGCACGACTCCGGAATCGTCTCGTCCGGCCCCAGAATAATGTGCAGAGGCCGGTCAAGAATGAAGACTGACTCGTCGACTATGTGGGTCAACGAGGCGTCAGTGGTTAGCCTTACCGTCGCGTCTTGACAGAGATACCGGATGTGGTTGCTGCCGTGGGCCGTTTCGCACGACTGGGCACCGTAATTCTTGGCCGGGCGCAACCGTATGCGGACACGCGGGCTCCCCGCGATAGGTTCGATACGACGTAACAACATGACCGGATTAAACTGGCGACCAACATATTCATAGCGTGGTGCGAGATCCGTAATTCGAATAACACCTCCATCTTTATCATGCAGGGTAGTACAGAGGATGGCCGTATTTGTCATGTAATGCTGCTCGATGTCCGCCATATCGATGAGTTCGACTTCGAAGAACCCGGGCAGCTCTTGTTCGTTGCTGTGACGAAGCAAACGGCAAAACACCGGATCGGAGTCAAACTGTGGCATGCAGGTCCAGACGTGCGTACCTCGCTCATCAATAAGCGATGCAATCTGGCCGTTGCCGATCACCCCGAGTTCAAGGTTATTCAACTGCAAATCTCCCGAAACTTAAGCCTATGTCGGCGTGCCGATTTCCTGAATCCAACTTCGAACGGCAGCAATACCTCCCAGCCTGTAACAGGCCCGCGTTTCTGCATTATAGCCGACGTATATGGACACACCGCCCAGTTTGTTTGACACTCGGAAGCCATCTTCATCAGTGACATCATCGCCAACAAATACCGGACGCCGACCTTTGAAAGGTGCCTTCTCCAGTAACTCCTCGATTGCGCTTCCCTTCGTATGTAACCGTGGTAACAGCTCAAGCACCATTTTACCTTTTATCAACCTGTACTCCTTCCCGGTCTTCTTCAGAAGCGAGTCCATGAGCCGGTGAGCGTGTATCCCTAGCTCGGGCGCCATTCGGTAGTGCAGCGCGAAACCGAATTTCTTGTGTTCAAGCAACAAGCCACGATGTGTGTCGGCAAACTCTGCAGCTTCCTCGATAGCCCATTGCGGAACTGCCCTGGCCGGCCGTTCGACAATCGAGTTGCCTCCCCACCGGTACTCCGCACCATGAGCACCAGCGGCCGAAAATTTCGCGGGCGAGAAAATCCGGTCCAGATCAACGATTGGCCGACCGCTGATTAAGGCGAGAGCACCCCGCAGGATTTTCGAGACGCGACAGAGGGCATTGATTAATGCCTCGTCCGATTGAACGTTCGCAGGATGTTCCTGGATTTCCAGAAGCGTTCCGTCGACATCCAGAAAAAGCGCTGATCTCAACCAATCGATTTGCGGTGGCGCCGGTAACATACACCTACTGTACCGGACAATTCGCACAATTGTTTTCAAACACACTAAATGCGCCGGATAGCGGTATGTCGTAGTAAGTATAGAGCTCATGGCAGGTCATTTCGTTGCGGCGGTTATGCTGCGTAAGTGGCTGCGAGGAGCCGAACCGGACGAAGGTAATTGCTGAAGGCCGCTCAGCCTTCCCGCAACGCGAGCGAAGGTTCAAGCTGCGCGAGCCGCACGCCGCCCAGGGTGGCGGCCGCGCTCGCGGCGATGAGCGTTATCGCGAGCGCGATCAGGAAATGCAGCGGCAGCAGCCGGCAGACCGGCTGCCCGCCGCCTATATTCTCGATAAACAGCGCGTTCAGGCCTGCCTGTACCGCAAAAAATACAATAGACGCGACCAACCAGCCCAGCAGGCCCGTCAGCATTGCCTGCAAGATAGGAAACCACACGATGCCACGGCTACGGAAGCCGGTTAGCCGCAAGACGCTGAACTCGCGGCGCTTGCGATCGATGTTCGCCCACACGCTGCTGCCGAAGGATAGCCCGTAGCCGACCGCTGCGATGATCGCAATGATCCAGAATACGATGCTGAGATTGCGATCGAGCGACTGCACAAGTTCGATATCTGCAAGCCGGGTTCGCACATCGATACCCTGCGCCATGAGGCCACGCCGGAGACCGGCGACATCTTCTATCGTCCGGGCGTACAGGCGAAATCCCGGGAAACTGCGTACCGAGTCATCTACGGCTACGCCATCCCAGCCAAATGCCCGCACGGCACGGCCGTCGCGAAAATCCTCTACAGCAACGAGCAGATCGTGGGAGACGAACATTCCGTCACGCGCGAACGCAGCTGGCGCGGCCACGCCCGTAACCTCGAGCGGTATCAAGACGGTCTTCTGTTCGCCGGACCAGGTGCGCGAGAGAATACCCTCGATGCTGCTGCCTGCAGTTACGTCGAGTTTCTCGGCTGCATCGAGCGACAGCACGACGCGCCCATGGCCCGACGGTTCGCTCAGGCCATCGAGGACCGGGTCTCCGGCCGCCGAAGGGATGAGTTCGACGCTGATGATGCGCCCGGTTTCGCTGTCCGGCACCCGCAGACGCATCGTCGCAGCGATTGCACGCGTGCGCGGCACGATAAATGCGACATCGGAGCGCGCCGCCATTGCGCTAAACCATGAAGGATCAAAACTTCCGCTGCCGGCGGGTAAAATCTGGCGGTAGCGAGCATCTTCTTTCAGTGGAACAAGCAGGTTGCCGATAATTCCGAATTTGAGTCCGAACAGCACCAGCAATGGCAGTAACACTGCACTCAACGCCAGCACGAAGCACGCGGACATCACACGCTCGTGAACGAAGTCGCGCCATGCGAGCCACAGGATCAGACCAGCCTGGGTATCAGTCCGCGGCATTGGACACCAATACATGCATCGTGTTCGCGTCGACCGCAGTGACCTGATGATCGATCATGCTGAGACCAGCCTCTTGCATCAGGCGGTGGGCATGACTCGCCACAATCAGTGTTACGCCCAGATCGTTGACGAGTCCGACCATCAGCTCCATGATGCGTTCGGCGTTCAGCGGATCCACTGACGCCGTCGGTTCATCGGCAATCAACACCGAGGGATTGTGGGCCAATGCGCGCGCGATCGCGACACGCTGCCGTTGGCCGACCGAGAGTTCGGCCGGCAGCTTGCCGAGCTGACCGGCGATGTTGAGCTTGCCAGCCCAGTGCTCGGCCACGTCGTGCATTTCCCGGTGCAACAGTCGTAGCGACAGATTGATGTTCTCCCGCACCGTGAGATACGGGAGCAGACCGCCATACTGCAGGACGTAACCTATGTGTCGGCTGCGCAGGTCGCTTAATGCATCGGGGTCAGCCGATCGCCAGGTTGCGGCAATGTCGTAGGGTTCCGCATCGATCTGAGGACGAAAGTCGAATGCGTCACTCTCTGACGGTCGCAGAATCATGGCCAAGAGTTCGAGTAACGTGCTTTTACCGGAACCACTCTCGCCAATGAAGGCAAGTTTGGCGCCGGGCGGGATGTCCAGGCTGGATACGGTCAGGCGGAATTCGGCGCCGCCCGCCGCATAACTCTTCACCACCCCCCGCAGCGCAAAGACGGGATGACTCAGGGTAACGCCTCCAGCAGCAGTGGATAAACCGAGTCTCCGTCCACCGACTCGCCGTCCAGCGACACCCACAGGTCCACATTGTCGTGCAGCGCGCGGTAGTAGGCGACCTTGCCATCGAGCTGATTGATGAATTCGAATTGCCGTTGCGCCGACCACTGCTCCCAGATACTGAGATCCAGATTCATGACCTCGCTCTTGTACGGCAGTCCATCGAGGTACTCGCGCATGTAGCCGAGATCCGCGAGGCTCTGCCCGCCGGATGCCCGCGTGGCCGATTTCGCGGCTTCCGGATCGCGGCTGATTGTAGCGGCCAGGCTCTTGAGCTCGTCGAGAAAGTCATCAGGGGCGAGCGCGCCCTCCTCGGCCGTAATCAGCACCTGACGCAATACTTCGTGCAGGTCGCTGAGCTGATCGCGGGTCAACAGTACGCGTACGTCCAGGGCACGCTCCGCGGGCGCCGCGAAATCGCGATCCACCATCCAGGCGTTGAATAGCGACGGTACGCCCAGACCGGCCTGCTCCTGCAAATAGCGCATCCGCAAACCGTAGCCCAGGCGGCTGAATTTTTCCTGAAATGCCTCGAGCTCCGTAGCCGTTGTCGATGCAGCCAACCGTGTCGGCGGCTGCCCGCTCGCGGCCGCACGCACCTGAGCCGTGAGCTGATCGGTCAGTGCGCTGAGCGCCGCCTCGAATTCCCCGACGTCACCGGTTTCGACCGGGTAATAGAAGTCACCGATGCCACTCACGGTGGACAAGCGCCGGTACTCTTCCTCGGCGTACGCATGATTCTCGGCGCCCGCGGGCGTCCTCAGATGAAACGCACCGATGACGATGTCGTTGTCGGCCGCGAGACGGCGGAGCGAAGCCGCATCAAGCCCGGTTGTGGACAGCGGATCGCTGCCCGCGCGCGGTCCGGCATCGGTGATTAGAATGATGTAGCGCGCGTAGTATCCACTCCAGTCCACGGATCGAATGGCTGCATCGATCCCCGCATAGGCATCTTCGTTGAATCCCTCGCTTGAGACGGTGGCCGGATTGACCGTTTGAATCCGCGACAGGAATTCCTCGCCGCTGCTGCCGTCGGCGAGATTTGCATAGGTGCGGGTGACGTATTCCAGCCCGGGTACGGCCGATATGTTGTCACGATACGCCACGAGCCCATAGCTGACCCTGTTCGACAGGTCCGCAGCCTCGATCGAGCGGTAAACGCGCTGCATGACGTCATGAGTCGCATCGATGTACGGCTGCATGGAAATCGTCGAGTCGATGACAAAGACAATGCCGGTGCGGTAAGCATCAATAATCGCATCGGAGTCCTGCAGCGGCACCGTGGCGACGCGCAGGAGCCTCGCCTGCTGGCCGCCCACGAGGACATCTTCATGACTGAGAATTGGCACGAGGTAGAAATCTCGCCGAATATCCACGTAGCGGTCGGGCTGGATTGCGATCACCGGTGAGTCCGCGCTGACTTCCTGCTCGGCCTGTACGCGCAGCTTGCCGTAGGTCGCCGCGTCGTTTTCGTCGATGATTTTCTTTAACGCATTGCGATCGCCGAACAGGAGAACGCGCTCATGTTGCGCAGGATCGCGGAAAGCAACCGTCAGCGTCTGTTTCCAGTCGATGGCTTCTTCGTCCGGCAACCAGCCGTCGATGCTTCCCGTGCTATCGGTACCGACCTGCAACCACTGCCGATCGCCGCTTTGCCGGCGGTCGTAAACGTAATAAGTCGAAAACGGTGGCACAGTGCGCCTGTTCGAAGTGTCACCATGGTTCCTGGCGAGAGCCGCCCCGGGTACCGCGATGACCCGCTGATACAGCGCAGCCTTGCCTTCCTGAACGAGCGGCCGCTCGACCTGCGCCCGAGCGATGCCGTTCGACGCGATGACGGCGACGGTCAGGACAAAGACCGCAAGCCGTACCGAAATGCAATCATTCACTGGTATCTACTCCCATTGCAGTAACAGTCGCTCGGCCTCGGAATCGCCGGATTGTGCGGCGTCTTCGGCCCATGCATGCAGTTCCTCAAGGCGCACCGCTGCGTCTTCATGGCCGGCGTCTTCGGCTTGCCGGTACCATTTGTAGGCCTGGAACGGATCGGCCTCGTCCATCAGACTGGATTCCTGCGAATGGTGATTCGGATCGTAGAACGTCGCCAGACTGAATGCCGCCGGCGCATAGCCGCCGCGCGCGGCAAAGAAATACAGCAATTGCGCGTCGGCCAGTCGTCCGGCTGCCTGAAATTCCAGCGCCCGTGCATAACCCTCGGCATAGTCGACGTTGTCGGGCGCAGCCTTGAGCGTGTCAATGATCTCTCGCGCCGTGTCTCCGCGCTGCTCTTCGGATTCGGCCGGCGCGACGGTCTCGAGCGGCCGCGTCGGCATCGGGGCCGGGACTGGTTCCGGTTCGGGTTCCGGATAAAGCGCGTAAATTCCAACGATAATCAAAAGAATCGCGGCGGCGATACCGGCCAGCATGCGGCCGTCGATCCGGCCACGGTACTTTCGATTAATGTTGATCGTGATTGGTGTTGGTCTCACGGTCCTGATCCTCGTTTGTTGTTATGCTGGCGGCACCGCGGCGGGCGTGTCACAACCGCTCCGCCCTGCAAGATGGCCACTGCCGGGGCGAATTTCCGCCGTGAGGTGCAAATCCGGCCGGAGCACTGAATTGCGACGAGTTATCTTAACAACCCTGACGGTCTTGCTGGCTGGCATCGCGTTATATTCTCTGGCCGGGTTTTTGCTCGCCCCCCGCCTCGTCGAACGCTGGATTCAAGCCGCGGCCGCAACGGAACACGGTCGACGGATTGCGATCGAGCGCGTCGAAGTTAACCCCTACACCCTGACGGTTTCGTTCGACAACGTTACTCTATATGGACCGGAAAACCTAACGTTGGTTTCGGTTGCAAACATCGATGCCGGCCTGGACATAGAAAGTCTGATTCGGCCAGGCTGGCTGTTTCGCAATCCAGTCGAGCTAAATAACATCGAAATCCATGCGCGGTCGACGAGCACACCGGTGTTCACGGCCACAGGAATTGCCGGCACGGGCGTGGTCGTCGATGCCGGGCGAAAATCAGTTTCGGTAGCGCATGCGCAGATCAAGAACCCGCACCTCAGGCTCGATCGCGACCAGGCCGGACGTCTCGAAATGTCCTCGTGGCTCTATCGATTGCTGTTTGACCCGAGTAGTAAAGCTACTCTCATTCGCAATATCGAAATGATCGATGGGCGTGCCGCCTATAACGACCACTCAGTGTCGCCTTCGGTAGGAATCGGCGCTGAACGTATCGACGCGAACATTACCCGGCTGGGGCAAGGCCGAGCAATGATCACGGCAGTATCGCTTCACGGGCAAATCGGCGGCGCGGGCGCCGGCGAACTTGCCGCTCAATGGCGACCGTCGGTACCGGACGATACGTTAAACCTGCACGCCGCCGTTCGCGATTTCGATCTGTCCATTTTGTCACCGTACGTCGCCAGGTTTGGTGGCCAGGGCATCGCGTCGGGTAACGCCCTGCTGTCGCTCGATGTCCGCCGCTCCAAAGACTATCTCGATCTGGATTCTCATCTTGTCGCTGAAGATCTGCGTCTCGGTGATCGGATCGAGAGCGAATCGACCGAGGATCTCTCGCTGGAACTGGCTCTTGCACTGCTCGAAGATGCACATGGCCGAATCAGCATTGTGAGCTCCGAGAGACTCAATCCAGCCGATGTCGATTTCAACCCCGAAATTTTTTTCGCACAGACTCTACGTGATGCCGTTTCGCGTCTGACCACGGATCCGTTCGATGCGCTCGCCGAGCTGGTCGGCAGACCGGGTGAGGATCTGGATAGCCTGGGATTCTTGCCGGGCAGCGCAGAGATCACGCCCGGCACGGCGGAACGACTGAACCTGCTCGCCACTGCGCTGAAACAGCGCCCATTGCTCGGCCTTATCGTTCCGCCTGCCTACAACCCGCTTGCCGATCGCGAGGCGCTGGCGAGACAGCAGATGCGCCTGCACGTCGTTCTGGCGACAAGCGCCGGACCGCCCGGTCAGGTCGACGATAAGCCACTGGATATGAATGACCCGAAAGTGCAGAGCATTCTCGACGAATTTGCTGCAACGCGGCTCAGTAACACGCGAAGGGACGCGATCGAGGTACCCCAGGCGGGGAAGAACGAGGCTTATTATCGGTCGGTATTTGAAGCCCTCGTGGTAAACCACGAGGTTGCAGAATCGGCCTGACCCGCCTCGCACGCTATCGCGCCCAATCTGTCGAGGGCGAACTCGTCCGGCTCGGCATCGGCGCGGAGCGGATGCAATCCGGCGACGCCCCTGAGATCGTAACCGGCGGGCAGGATATTCCGTCCGTCAGCCTGCACGTCCTGGCGGCAATCGCTCATGCCCTGTCAAGTGCGCAACAGTAAGCGTAACTGGCGCCTGATCAAGTGGGCCGGAGTAAGACCAGCGGCCTACGACCGATTGCCGCTCGGTTAAGGTATCGCGTTACGATCCCGGCCAGCCGCGGTTCAGATCGGTGCTTATCGGCAGGGGCCGCTCCGGATCAATCACCAGTGCCCGTGCTGTTGTGTCGCCTGCCCTCTTCGGGACCCGCTGCCTTGCGCCACGTGAATACCCGCAGGGGCGGCAGATTCCGCAACTCGTGCTCGACTTCCGGTTCACCCAGCAAGGGCTCTGCATAGTCCACCACCCGATCGACGAACTGGTAGGCCACAAATCGGCCACCGGGGCTGAGCGCCGAATGAACGGCCGCAAGGATCGCTGAAGCGAGCGATTCGGGTAAGGTCGAGAACGGAATGCCGGACACTACCGCGTCTGCCGCGGAATAGCCGGAACGCTTCAGCTGCGCGCCGATCGAACTTGCGCAGCCGTGCACCACATCCAGGCGAGTACCATCGATCCGTCGGAGATTCTCGACGAAAACTGCCGTTCGTTCGATTGCCAACAGTCTTGCCTGGGGACTCATCGCCTGCAGCAGCGCCCGCGTGACACCACCGGTGCCGGCGCCGAGTTCCACTACGACGCTGGCCGACGCCAGATCTGCCGCCCGCACAACTCGCCGCTCAAGATACGATGAACTCGGAATGATCGATGCGACAACCCTCGGCGACTTCAGGAATGCTCTGAAAAAGGTCCAGTTTTCACTACCCATCCGCGTCGGCCCGGCTTCGGTCAGGAAATTCTATCGCGTTGGCACGGGCATGTGGGTGTCGGAAAGGCTGGAAATCGTCGCGTCGACGCGGGCGGCAGGCCAGGTCGGATCCTGAGGGATGAGATCCTCCTCTATCGCGATCGACGCGATCGATTTTGCTATGGCTCAACTACGCTGTTGCCGGGCTAACGCGCGCCGCCACGTTCAGGTCCAGCGCCGGAGACGATATATTCGGTTTCTATTACTTGGGGATTAGTTTTTTGATAATTACCACCCCAGTTTCTTTTAGCGTGTCGTGCAACAATTCACTATGCGTGCTTATACGTATTTTTGTCATGGTTTTCTCACAATCAGCACTGCAAAAACATCAACAAATAGATGGTTCGAGTAATACCCAAAAACCACGAAAAGGACAGCTCGCAGAAACTGGTTGGCGACAAAACGGCCGAGTGTTATCGTCACCATCAGGAAAACAGAAATTGACAAGGAAAGCCGTGCCGAATGAGGTTCGAGATGAATAAACAAAGTAAGTACCGGTCTCTCTGTATCACCTTGGCAGTATTGCTTGGACTTGGTTGCGAAAGCGCTTTCGCGCAACTGGGCCAGCGGCCGGCAGAGGAGTATATCGACCGAATGGACAGGCCCGGACGGGTCGCGAACCTCAGGGTCGACACGGTCATCGAAAAGCTGCAGCTCAAGCCGGGAGATATTGTCGCCGATATCGGCTCCGGCAGCGGGGCGTTTTCGATCCCTATGGCGCGTGCGATCGGCCCGAACGGAACGCTGTACGCGGTTGATATCGACCAGGAAATGCTCGACTTCGTCAGCGAGAAAGCCACCAAAGAACGCGTCGGCAATGTCCGAACCGTATTGGGTGAGTACAACGACCCGAAGCTGCCGGTGAAGGATATCGACGTGGCTTTTTTCCATCGCGTGTTGCACATGATCGAGAATCGACAGGTCTATATTAATTCTGTCGCGAAATACCTGAAGCCGGACGGGCGTATCGTAATCATCGAAAAGAATCGGGAGGACGCCGACAATTGGATGTGGCTGAATCAGTCGGATGTCGATACATGGATGGCGGCCATTAGCTTCTACCCAGCTGAAAAATTTGGTGTGTACGACGACAGGTATTTTGTCGTTTACCAGCGCCCATACGGCAAAAGCGTCATTCTCGAAGACGACTGGAACTGAATCAGGCAATTGGGCAGGAAATTCTGTCATCCCGGCACAGCCGCCTGGGTCGGGACCGTGACGATCTGCCACTCTCGCGTGGACTATTCCGATCCGGGGAACAAAACGGGAATTCACCAATAATACGGAAGAATAATTCCGTATCGTGGACGAAGTGCCTCAGAAAGTCATGCATCAGGCTTTCGTTCGTCGATCGATGGAATCGTAACCGGGTGTTATAAATTTTGGTTGTGAAAGGCAAACCGGTACTGGGAACCCCGACACTGGTCTTTCTTGTTGTTGCAAACATGATCGGTGCCGGTGTGTTTACCACATCCGGCTTCGCCATCGGGGATCTGGGGACACCTCTAAGGGTGCTTGCCGCCTGGTTGGTAGGCGGCGGGCTGGCCGTTTGTGGTGCTCTGAGTTACGGCGCCCTCGCCCGCTTGCACCCGATCTCTGGCGGAGAGTATCTCTATCTGTCCCGGGTAATTCATCCCATGGCCGGCTTTGTGGCAGGCTGGATATCCTTGCTCGCCGGATTCACCGGCGCGATTGCCGTGGCAGCGATTGCCTTTGAAGTCTATGCCTGGCCCTCATCGATGTCGGCCTTCTTACCGGAAAATACGCTTGCAACCGCCGCAATAATTTTGGCAGCGTTGTTGCACGGTCTGCAGGTACGGCACGGCGTGTGGGTTCAAAATCTGATCGTGGTTTTGAAACTAGTCTTGATCGCAGGTTTCGCTTCGATCGCCGCGTATCAATTCGCTATAGGATCAGTAGATGCTCAATTGGTGTCCGCTGCGCAGGCCGGCGCCGGCGCTTTTTCCATCACGGCCTTTGCAGTAACTCTTATGTGGGTGTCGTTCAGCTATTCCGGCTTTAATGCCGCGATATACGTGGCAAGCGAAGTGCCGCAAGCAAGCCGCAAAGTGCCACGGGCAATGGTGCTGGCCACGGTCATTGTCATGCTGATCTATCTGATTCTGAATGCAATATTTGTTCTGGCTCCCTCTGTGGAGAGCATTGCAAATAAAAGCGATGTTGCGGCAATTGCTGCCCGTGTGCTCGGGGGGGCCTGGCTGGCGGCCGTCGTGCGCGTGATTGTCGCTGTCGCCCTGTTCTCCTCGGTATCAGCCATGATTATGGCCGGTCCGCGTGTCTATGCAAAAATGGCCGATGACGGCCTGTTGCCTGAAATCCTGTGTTACCGGCACGGGGCGCCGGGTATTGCAATCGCCATGCAGGCGCTCCTGGCGGTGACCGTGGTGTGGATAGCAAGCCTGCGTGAGTTGTTGTCCTATCTGGGTATGACGCTATCCATCAGTGCGGCGGCGACTATTTGCAGCCTGTTTGTCTTGATAAACAGAAACCCTGAACAGAAAGTGGATCTGCCGGGGTATCCCTGGGCACCGATAACATATGTGTCATTCACTTTGCTATTCGCGGTGTTAGCGGCTATGCGAACTCCACTGGAAATGCTCGCCGCAATACTAACTATCTTATCCGGAATAATTGTCTATTATTATTTCGCGCGCCGACGATAGCGGGACCACCGAAACAATATTTCAGATGCCTGGCGCTCGAGTATGGCGTCCGTTTCCAAAAGTTTTCTCTGTTGCCACTCGGCGAGATGAGTTTTGCTTTTGTCTTTCATTAGCAAAACGAAGTAACGCAGCAAACCGATATACGGAGTGCACAAATTTACTGTACGGCAAGGTCACAAATAGTGCGAGCACGAAACCCAAATGTATCGCCAGTGTCACTCCCATCGCCGATGTTTCTCGCAACAAGAGCAGAAGCATACCTGTCAGACTGATAACGAAAAGCAAGGCGAGGAAGGCGTAGTCCATTCCAAGGTGTCTGACCAGCATTGGTCGAGAATCACTCTGTATTTTGACCCAAACCAGTCCTACGGGCCCGATAAGCAGCCCGACGCCGCCGAAAGTACCCAACAGCACGGGAAGGCTGAAAAACGGATAAGGCGCGGCTAAACCGAAACCATAATCGAAGATCGCCGCGACCGACGTTGACGCAAAGCACAGCAGGAAGCCCCACATCGTGAACTGATGAAAGTAGCGGCGCTGATTCGAATATCCCTCATCTCGTGTATTGCAGCCCTCGCCGTGGCCGCCATCGAGATACTTCAGCGTGGCCACGTCTCTGAAAGCGCTCAACAAACCGGAAGTCCTGCCGATGCTGGCCGCCGATCGCCCGCCAGTGCGCAGGAACCGAACGAAACCGATCACCAGCGCCAACACGCTGTATCCGAATGTCACGCCGGCTACGACGACCATAACGCCATGGCCGATTACCGCGTAAAACGACCCCGGGCCTTTGTGTTCAGCGAAAAGCACTGTACGTTGCTGCAGAACGAGTACCAGAGTAATGACGAACGCCAACGAAAATGCAACCGTCAGCGACATTATCAGGCCGTTTCGTCTGAAAAGGCCGGCCATCGAAGCCGGCCACGCGTATTTTTCGTAGGTCTCGACTCTCAATGCTGTCAACGCTCTGGGCACATTGAGATCGAAGGTATGCGGCGGAGCGTACTGGCAACTATGAAAACAGGCTGTGCAGTTGTGACAAAGATTTGCAAGATAATCCAGGTCGTTCTCAGAGAAGGCCCGTCGCTGCGTCATTGCCTGAAAAGTCGCGCATCGGCTCTCGCAATAGCGACACGCATTGCAGATGTTCATCACCCGCCTTGCTTCCTCGACGGCCTGCGTTTCTCCGGAACCGGACCCTGTTATTTCAGACTGCATGCGGCCCTCTCTCCCGCAATCCTTCCGAAAACGGACCCTATAGTCATTCCGGTACCGGCGCAGTAGCCTTGACCAAGAATATTTCCGGCCATTATTTCACCAGCTGCGAAAATGTTGTCTGACGGTCCGTTGTCAGCGAACAAGACTCTCGCCTCCTCATTCACTTTCAGGCCCAGATAAGTGAACGTAATACCGGGCCGCAACGGGTATGCGTAAAACGGCGGGGAATCCAGTGGCAGTGCCCAGTGCGTTTTTGGCGGTTCGATTCCCTGCGTGTAGCAGTCATCGAGGTTGCCCGTATCGTATGTGCCCGGCTTCACCGCACGATTGAATTCTGAGACGGTTTCAACGAGTGTTTTCCGATCTATGCCGATCTTGCCGGCGAGAGCGTCGACGCTTGATGCCGAAATCGACGGATATACGGACGGCATGAAATTATCGATGACCTTCGAATCAATGATCGCGTAGCCGATTTGCTCGGGTTGCTGTGCGACCAATCGTCCCCAGATTGCGTAGCGTTTCGGCCAGAAGTCCTCCCCTTCGTCGTAGAATCGATGCCCGTTCTTGTTAACGACGATACTGAAGCAAACACAGTCCAGTCGAGTCACTATGCCGCCGTCGAATTTCGGTGCCCGCGCATCGATCGCGACTGCGTGACATTGGGTCGCCTCTCCGACCGTCTCGGCGCCTTTGTCAATCAATTCTTTCAGCATTCTGCCGCGATTGTAGGGTGTGCCCCGGATAATGAAGTTATCA
>Ga0224497_10000261_pt1 | contig 40126 bp, 29 predicted proteins | sample SF_Jul11_sed_USG_4_FD_167970 | JGI IMG/M metagenome (GOLD analysis project Ga0224497, IMG submission 167970) | Sediment microbial communities from San Francisco Bay, California, United States - SF_Jul11_sed_USGS_13 | ecosystem: Environmental > Aquatic > Marine > Sediment | place: USA...
TTCCCGCTGGGAATCACGACCGTAACCTTTAGCGCCACCGACTCCTGTGGTGGGACCGGAAGCGATACCTCGGCGGTAACGATCGAAGAAGAGGCTGCGAACCAGGCGCCGACGGCCGATCCCAATGGGCCGTACAGCGCGCAGCTCGGCGACCCCGTCACCTTCGACGGCTCCGGCTCCTTTGATCCGGATGGCAACATCGTCGCCTATGACTGGGACTTCGGTGATGGCAGCACGGGCACGGGCGCGAATCCGACACATACCTATGGCACCGCGGGCACGTTCACCATCACCCTGACGGTGACCGACGATGGCACTCCAGCCCTGTCGGACAGCGCCACCGCGACGGCGACTATCACGGATGTTCCACCGCCGACGGGTGATAAGGTGACGATCTGTCACAAAGGTAAAAATACGTTGTCGATCGATGCAGGGTCCGTGGAGGATCACCTGGATCATGGCGACACGCTGGGTCCGTGCAAGGACGACGACGGCGACAGCGACCGTCGCCGTGACCATGACGACGACAGCGACAGTGACAGTGACAGTGACAGCGGCAACGACGACAGCAGCAAGAGAGAAGCTGGTGCCGAGTCGATCGATTCCGGAAATGCAGGCAGCAACAGCGCTATATTCGGTGGTGGCGCCACCAGTCTGACCTTCCTGTGGCTGCTCGGTATCGCGGTGTTCCTGATACGGCGCCGTTCGACGGGTCTCTGACATATCGCCGGTGGAACGGGTACCTCATTAGTTCGTACCCGGTGCGCAACTCACGGCGGAGGCACGGAAGCCTCCGCCGATTCCTGGCCTTCCTTTGTCCTTGCACGGTGATCGATCGCGTTTTGCAAAGACCACCGACATTGCTCGTGCGTTAGAATGCTTGGTCCATTTTGACGAAGGTTATCGAAATGATGGCTGTCCGGGCATCTGGAATCTCGCAGCTAATACCACGCTCAATACTTGCCATCACGCTAGCGACCGGCTCATTGGTAATTGCCGCGACCGGTAGTGTCTATGCAGAGTCCACGATGCTCTCGGCCGAGCAGTCGTGTAAGAAATTTCTGAGCAAGCAGCGCCGTGTAAAAAATCGAATGATCGGGCAGGAAGATTGCCTGATGCGCGAAGTCGTTGTCAGGGACAATACTTGGCCTGAGATTGCGGAGGTCCTGGATACCCGGCAGGGTAAAGCCTACCACCGAATCGAAATTGGCCTCACCGGGACCCTGACCGGTTTTGCGGTCAAGTCTGGCCCGAGGATCGTCACCTTTACTTCCGCGCCAGACTTCGTTTTTGTGCAGGCTGGCAGTCAGGCCGAGCCGCTACCCGGTGTGCTGCGTTACGACATGGATCGAGGCGCAAGTATGTCACTCGTTTTCCCGGAAGATGGCAGCTGGAACGGCAAGTTGTTCGTGACACTGCCGGGCATGGGGTCATACCGGGCCGGAACCAGCAAAACGTGGGACCGCAACTATGACCCCGCCGATCCGATGGGTGATGTCGAAAAACACCACAAGTTGATGCTGCTCAAGGGTTACGCGGTGGCCATAACACGTCGTAACCATCTCAACCGTCAACCAGGAGACGGTGACTATACCGTGGAATTGGATGACGGCACGGTATTGATGGACCGCAACCCGACCGACAATCCTGAGTTGATACTCGGCTATGCCGAGGTGGCGCAGAGGATATTGCAGGACCGTTTGGGTCGTGAGCCCGAGCACACTTACTGGTACGGCCATTCGGGCGGCGCTCGCCTCGGTAAACTCGTTAATTACAATCATTACCGAACCGCAGCGAATACCGGTGAAGATGGCCAGCCGATCATCGACGGGATTATTGTTGACGACTCCGGCGCCGGCCTGTTCCTACCCCATGTTTACAAGAACGGCGAGGATATCCTGTTCCGTTCTGCACAGGACCGGGAACCGTTTGTGCCCATGCTCGAGATTGCGCATCAACTTTATATCAATGACAGAAATGACCCTGTACCCGATTGGGTATCGACCAACTTTCTAATGAACAAGTACATCAATGCGAAGGTCCTGCGCGACAAGGGCCTGGGTGATAAATTCCGCTTCTACGAGGTGCGTGGCATCTCCCACGACGGCGGAGAGAACCTGCCCAACCAGCAGCTGGGAGACGTGAACATACTGCCTATGTGGCAGCTAATGGATGGCTTCATCGATATGCTCGATGCCTGGGTCGATCGTGGTGTCGCACCGACGCCTACGAGATCGGACTGGGCGGAACTCGGTGATGCAAACGGTGATGGCGTCATCGAAAACGCTGGCGTTGCGCTGCCGCAGGTGGCGTGCCCGCTTGGAGTCTATTACCCATTCCCGCCGTCCAACGGCAGTGTCGGACAGACCGCCTTTGCCGCCTTTGACGGTGTCAGCGAGGAGCCGTTTGACGGCCGGGCCGTAAAAAAAGGCGAGGACAATTACCCTCATATCGAAGTGGCGACCTTTGCGGACATGAACCGCAATGGCTATCGCGATTTCCGTGAAACCGTAACCCAGGCCTGGCGACGCATCGGCCTTCTGAGGCACAGCGAAGTTTTCAGCCGCGCCCGTTACATCGGCTGTGTAGAAGAGTCGGTCGCTACTCTCACCAGCCAGGGTTTCATTTCTGCTAACGTAGGTGACGTCTACGTCGAACAGGCAAAGACAAAGTCTTTTCCAGAATGGGTTCGCTAAGAGCCCGGCCTCATGGCGAACTTCGGCGACATCGGGCGTTGGATCGCCGAGAACGAGTCACTCCTAAGTGGCATGGTCGCACTGATCGTCTTGGTCGGCCTAATCCTCTCACCGATCGGCAAGGGAATCCGGCGCTTGTACGCGCGCTTTGGACAGAATCGGCCGTCCATCGCCGACACGGAGCCCGTCCCGGCGACGAAGTCTGCCGAACTCACCGAACCCCTTCTTGCGGTACTGGCTTTCGACAATCTGTCGAGCGATACCGAAATGCAGTTTTTCTCTGATGGCGTCAGCGAGGAAATCATTCAGCGGCTGTCACGCGGCGCCGAGCTCAAGGTGATCGGCCGCACTTCCAGCTTTCAGTTTCGCGGCGAACGCAAGGCCGAAGCGGCCGAGACCCTCAATTGCTCCCATGTGCTTGACGGTTCTATCCGCCGTGCCGGAGAGCGCGTGCGCGTCAGCGCGCATCTGCTCGAGGCGTCGTCACAGACGACATTGTGGTCGGACCGCTACGACCGCAGCCTGGAAGACATCTTCGCAGTCCAGGATGAGATTTCCGAAAACATCGCGAGGGCCCTGGATCAGACGTTTTCCGGTTTGTCGACGCCGGCGGTCGATCCGGATGTCTATGACCTGTACCTGCGCGCCAGCCCAAACAATTACGCGCCGGACGAGTTGCGAAAACACATCGAATCATTGGAAGTTGTCACCCGGCGCGCGCCGGATTTCGTAGAAGGCTGGAGTCGGCTTGCGTACGTGCGCTCCTGGCTGCATGTCTACCTGCCTTTTGCCGATCGGTCGGACAGCGCAGCGCTCGTCGCCCGAGAGGCGGACCGCGCCCTGGCGCTCGATTCGCAAGATGTCGATGCACTGTGGGCGAAGCTCTTCGTGATTCCGGCGTTCGGGCGGTTCGTCGAGGCCGACGATTTGCTGGAGCGTATGCGACGGGCACCCGGGTCCGGTGGCGGACGCCGGTACATCGGCTGGTACCTCCGGACCATGGGCCGTGTTCAAGAGGCGCTCGAAGAGGACGAGCGCGCCTATCGACTGGACGCGCTGTATCCGATGGCAGCGAATCTTGTCGCGCTTGCCAGAATGGCGGCGGGACGCATCGCTGAGGCAATACCCGTCTACGAGGATCTCGTCGCCCGGGTACCTGACATGAGCTTCCCGGTCTCGAGCCTGCTGCGTGCCTATGCCTTCCAGGAAGACTGGGCAGCGGTCGACCGTCTGCTTGAGCTTGCTGCGAAGCGCGAGTTGCGTGAGTTCGAGGAAGGCCTGCCGTTCATCCGTGCCAAGCGCGACCCCACACCGGAGAATATCGCCGCCTGGCTGAGCGCCTTTGAAGCGCATGTCAAAGATACAGGCGGCGTTGATGTTTCGCGCCTGGTCTACGCAGCGCATCTCGGTCTGGTTGAGGAAGCGTATCGAGCAACCGAGACGGCTCGCCTGGGCCCGGCCGGGACCAGCGACGACATCATGGGTCCGGATGGCTATCGCACGTCGCTGCTGTTTCAGTCTGGAATGCCCGAACTCCGTAACGATCCGCGATTCGTGCCGTTGTGCGCACGCCTGGGGCTCGTCGAGTTCTGGACGGAAACGGGCAAGTGGCCCGATTGCGCCGCCGAAGTCCCCTACGACTTCAAAGCCGAGTGCGAAAAGGAGCAAGACACGCCGAAAGAAGACTTCGGTTTTTAAGTACTGGCGGAGAGGGGGATCGAGTTGCGCCGCCGGCGCTGCCTCGCTTTCCCGTACCGCCGATGCGCAGGGGAGTCGCAGGGGCGGAGCAAGTTCTCTGCAATCCCTGCTTTAGTTCGGGCGTCGGAACACCACGCAGAAATCGGTTTCGCGCCCATGGCGAACGCGGCTAGGCCAGTCCTCGATCTGGCGCACCAACTCGAATCCGGCGTTCTCCATCTGCTCGGTAAGCTGATCGATCCGGACACCATGTTCATGGTCGTCGGGTGTCGCATCCGGCCTCCCGAGTTCGCTGCTCTTGCGCAGAAAATCGACCACGGCGATCATTCCGCCCGGTTTGAGCGATGCGCGGAGACTCTCGAGCATCGACTGCCGCTCCTTGAAGTGATGGAACACGCGCCGGAGCAGGATTCGATCGCAGCACTGTTCCGGCAGCTCCGTGCTGGCTTGCTTGCCAAGGATCACGATCACGTTCGTCCGGCCGGCAACGGCGCTCCGGATGTCAGTGAGCAGGCCTTCATCAACCTCCGTGGCGTAGACCGAGCCCGTTGGCCCAACGGCGTCTGCAAGGAACACGGTATACCGGCCCTTCCCGGCCCCGACGTCCGCGACCGTGAGTCCGGATTCGAGTGCCAGGGCCTGCGCGATGTGCGCCGTTTCTTCATCGAAGCTCGGCCCCTGCTGAGGCCATGCGGCAACGCCGGCCAGGAGCAAAAGCGCGGTAAGCGGGGCCAATCCTCGTTTGTGGCCTTCGCGCGCAGGGTCCGAAGGCGTAAAAGCACTTGTCATGCCAAACTCCGTCTCAATTGCCGCGGTCGTCGCAGGCCGGCGCGTCGCCGGCGATATGAAACAACGTTTCCTTGTCTCAACACCCGTCCACACATCGTCCGCGCCCGTCGAACTCCATCGTCCGGCCGCTGATCGCGAGGTGAGTCGGCGGCTTTAGCCGCTCAATGAGCGCGGCTGTCCGCGACTGCGGTCGCAGTCTCCCACCTTCCGTCGCGGGCTCGTTCACGTGCGTGAGGATGACCGATGTGGGTCGAACGAGCTCATTGATCACGTGAGCCCCGGAGAAATAAATGCCCGGATTGTTGCCGAGATTCAGCACGGCGAGGTTGGCGCCGTGGTATTCGTTGACTACCGTTTTCATCTCGGAATGGATACCGGTGTCCCCCGAGAGATAGGCGGTGAGCCCGTTGGTGAACTTGACGACGAAACCGGTGGCGGGGCCGTACTCGAAAACGGCCGCATCGGCCTCGACTACCGCACGTTGCGCGTCGGAGAGCAGCGAAGTCGGGGCGTTGTTAACGTGCGACGCGTACACGATCGTGATTTCCACGCCCTGCGCCGCATCAGCCATCTGCGCGATGAACACTCCGCCCAGGTCGATCCTGGACATGCAGGCCGCCTCGACAGGAATGGTCGTCGGTGCACCGCGTTGCGGGCAGACCGCTAGTGGTCGGCCGCGCATGCCTTGAACCTTGTTCGCCACGAACCCGGCCATCGCGCGGGTCGTTACGAGCGCGGCGTTTTTCGCGACCACGACTTCAGCCGTCATGGAATTCGGCGCGGCGACGCGTTCCGAGTTCGCACAGCTGCCGGCACCCACGGCCCGGAGCCGCCGATCGCCCAGATGATCCCCATGCATGTGGGTCAGCAGCACGACGTGAATGTCGCCGAGCCTGGGATCGTTGCCGGCGGTGAGGTTATGGGCCGGGTCGTAGAGCACGCGCACGCCGGTCGGATCCTCGAACACGATTGCTCGATCGTTGGCACACAGCTCACCTGCGTGAGAGCCGATTGGCGTGATACTCACGTTTTGCGCCAAAGCCGGTAATGCGGTGAGCATAAGGACGAGGGTTGCACACACCGTTTTCATGTCCTTCCCTCCAGGTATCCGGTACTCGTTACTAAGGTTTTCGGCGGTCGGAATCAGTGCACCAACATCCGGACGACGCCGTCCTGCCTTGATGTGAGGAAGAGCTCTCCGTCGCGACTGCGACTGATGTGCAAATCTGCACGCTCAACGGTCTCGCCAAGAGCCGCCTCCACCAGTTCCCGGAACGTGACGTAGGTGCGGTCGTTACCGGCCCGGACAACGTAAAGCTGGATCTCCTCGACAGGTGCCACTGTCTTCGGAATCCCGTCATCGGCCTCTTTCATCGCGGCAAGGTCGGCCGCAAACAGACGTCCACGTACGATGTCTCCGAATACAAACTTGCCCTGGAGCGCGGGAATTGCCCCCTGGTAAACAAACCCGGCCGTAATAGCCTCCCCGTCGTTGTGGTCGTAGATCGCCACCGGGTAGGTAAATTCGTCTTGACGCCGCCCATCCAGAATCTCCGCTGACAGCGGGAATATCTGGTTGAGTACGCCGCCCGGCCTGGTCACGCCGTTGTCGAAGAATCCCTCACGCTGCATCCAGCCGTAGTTTTCGCCTTCGCGAACGATGTTGATTTCCTCGATGTGGCTCATCCCGATATCGGCCGCGAACATCGTCCCGTCCCGCAGGTCCCAGGAAAGCCTGTGGGCATTGCGGAAGCCGTAGGCGTAGATCTCCCCCAGAGTCTCGGGGTCCCCATCGGCGGCGAACTTGTTGATCGCTGGAATCGTGTAGTCTCCAAGCCCCTTCGTTCCTCCCGAGCGAGTTGGACTGCGTGGATCGAGCCGCAGGATTGCGCCAACCACCGTATCCAGGCGCTGCGTCTGCGCCGGGTTGCTCGCGTTCGGACCGCCACCGTTGCTGAATCCAAAATCGCTGCCACTTGTATAGAGCAATCCGTAATCGGCGTCACCGGACCTGGCCGTCGGATTAAACTCGAGGTGAGTGATGGGGTGTCGAAAATTAATCACGACGTGTCCGACGCGGAGCAACTCACGCCGGGTGCCCGAAAAAACATCCGCAGCGGGGTTTGTCGCGCGCCACTCCGTGATCACGCTGTGATAGGTGGCATCGGCTGCGGCGAAGCCCGGCGGCAGGAAGTGCGGCGTCGCCGGATTCCGCATGGCCCGCTCAGCATGCGTCGTGTAAAACAAGCCGTTTCGGCCAAATTCCGGGTGGAAATCGAAACCGACGAACCCACCCGTAAGGCTGTTATAGAAAGTCAGGGGAAAGGCGGCCCCGACATCGAGATACAGGGAGGGCTGGTTGCCCTCGAGCAGATACAAGAACCCGCGCGAGTCATTGACGAAGCGCCGGCCGTCCGCCAGATCACGGACATAGCTGATGCGGGCCCGCCCGGTCCGGTCCATGTCTTCGGGGTATAGCCCGCTGGTATCTGGCAGGCGCGCGATTTCCCTGATCTCGACGCTGAGGCCCCGTTTGACGATGCGTTCTGCGATGGGATCCTTAACTTGCGCTTGCGAGACTCCGGCAACCCAGGAAACCAGGAGCAACGGGATGGCAATTCGTATCGGCACGGGCATGATCGTCGAGGATAAGAAATTCTGTCGCGCTCGTCGAGCCACAAAGTATGGGTGGACTGGCTCCGCAACACATGCTTACCCGAACCGAGCGTCAACATTTTGCCGTTCCTCCTTGTTCGCTCGACTTTTTCATGCCGCCATTCGTACGTATTCATGATGGAGGCCGTCGACTCGAGCGCGATCCTGCGCGGCAATATCAGTGAGGTATTGGCCACAGGCTCGACGACCTGCCTGATTATTCCGCCAAATAGCAGTTAGCTATTTCGACAGCGCAAAGAACTGCAGCTCGTCGAGGTCGCCGCCGAGCGATGCGGGTTTGGCCGTCGGTTGTTGTTTCAGGCGATCGACGCAACGTTTTGCTTCGGTCATGTAATGATCGTACAACTGCTTGCGCAGCGGTAGCGACAAAATTGCCGGCTCCCCTTCGTCGCGCTCGAGCGCAGCATCCAGCGAGAACTGCGGTAGCTCGGGTGACGTCTCGCGATGCTCCCAGGTGCCGGTGCACAGGTCGAAATTGTAAAGCGACAAGAAATGATGGCCATGGCGCGCAACAAAATGCACGGCCTCGATGATGTAATCCACTTCGGCATCGTCCATGACCCAGTGCAAACCCACACGACACCAGCCAGGCTTGATGCCGCAGGCACCGCCCTGCACCGCGTGTCGATACCGCTCCGAGGTTTCCTCGTCAATGCCGAGCAGGCGATGCCCGTACGGTCCCGCACACGAGCAGCCGGCCCGCGACTGAATACCGAATAAATCGTTCAAGAGCGCGGTGACGAACTTGTGGTGCAGATACTTGCCGTCGCTGCCTCTGACATTGAACGAAATAATTCCGACGCGGCATGCCGGGTCCGGGTTGCCGAGAATCTCGATGCCGTCGTTCGCGCGCCAGCTCTTCATCGCGCGGCACGTGAATGCTTGTTCGCGTTCGTGGATCACTTCCGTACCGACGCGATCCTTGATCTGGAATACCATTGCCGCCTTCAGCGTCTGTAATACGCCCGGCGTACCGGCTTTTTCGCGCTCTTCGATGTGCTTGATGAAATCCTGGTCCGACATGCCGACGTAGTCGACCGTACCGCCCGCGCTGACGCTCGGCGGCAGCTCCCGATGGTAGATGCGCTGGTTGAAGACCAGCACGCCACTGGAACCCGGCCCGCCGAGAAACTTGTGCGGTGAGATGAAGATGGCATCGATACTCGGGTCGTCGTCGTTACCCTCCGGATCCGGATTCATGTCGATATCGACGTAGGGCGCACAGGCCGCGTAGTCAAAGCAGGCGATCGCATCGTGCTTGTGTAATAGGCTCGCAATTGCACGCACGTTGCTGCGTATACCGGTGACGTTCGATGCCGCCGAGAACGAGCCGATGCGAAGCCTTCCCTGGTATTGCGGATCCTTCAGGAGCTTCTCGAGATGCTTTAGGTCTACGTGGCCGCTGGCATCGAGCTGCACTTTGACCGTCGTCGCCAGCGACTGCCGCCAGGATATTTCGTTTGAATGGTGCTCGTAAGGACCGACAAACACGACCGGCCCTTTGTTCGCAATCAAATTGTGAAACGCTTCATGATCGAATCCCGAACCGGGTGCGGCGACCATGTCGCACAGCATCTGCCGGGTCGCAGGCGCGATCGCAACGCCGACGATCTGCTGCAGTTTCTCGATTGCGCCGGTGGCGCCGGTTCCGCAGGCGACGATGCGACCGTCTGTACCCGCGTTGACCGAGTCCTTGATCGCCACCTCGGCTTCATGCAGCAATTGCGACATGCTGCGGCCGGTGATGTCGTCCTCGGTGTGCGTGTTCGCGTAAACACGCTGCAGGCTCTGAATGTAAGACTCGACGAAGCGCAGGCAGCGGCCCGATGCCGTGTAGTCGCAGTAGACCATTAGCCGTTCGCCGAAGGGCGTTTCGAACGTGGAATCGACACCGACAATCTGTTGTCGCAGGTAGGACGGGTCTAGCCTGGTTGTCTGCATTACGGCACCGGCACAACAATTGCTATAGATAGTGTATTGTCCGGCCGAAGCCGGACAATATACAAGCGACCAGCAGCGATACGCGGCTTCGAACTCGAACTGGCTCGTGCTGAGATCGATCGTCTGCACCGGCCCGGGCCGGTGACGGCCGGATCCTGTTTTCAATACGCGACTACGGTCCCGCGATCCCGAAAGATTCGATGAAGAAGATATTCGAGCTCTTTTACCGCAACGAACCGGCCACTGTATCAATGAGTTCCCGGGCATCACCGCACTGTGCACAGTGAGGTGCCGAACCGATGCGCAAGGACGCGCAACCGCCGCCCAGTGGAATCTGCCGCGCGCGAAACCCGCGGGTAAGTTCGTAGTAACGAAACAATAGATTCTCCAATCCTTGCGTCTTTCTGCCCCGTCACTGTTGTGGTCTGGAGGCCCCAGATGCAGCGCCGACAGGGCCTCTGGCTCGATTGGGTAGCAAATATTGTTAACTTGGTCAACATTGCCGAGAACCGGACCTCCTAGAATCGCTATGTGTTCACCTTCTGAGACGTTAGTGCACGCGAGCAACGTGGGCTCCGCGGGATCGGGTATTAAAAATGATTCGCAATTGGCAATCGCCGGTCATCGGACTGATAGGTCTTGGATTTGCGCAGCTGAGCACAGCTGCAGGGACGATCGCCGGAACAGACATCGACAATACTGCCGTGGTCAGTTACGAGGTCGCCGGTACGCCACAAACGATTACATCAAACACTGTCACATTGACCGTGGCCGAGGTGCTGGATGTCGATGTCACGCTATTGAGTGGCCCGGCCTCAGCTGTCTCCGGCTCGAGCACGCAGGAGCTGCTTTCTTGTCGTTACCAATACCGGTAACGGCACCGAAGGATTCCAACTTGCGATCAACAACGCCTTCAGTGGCGATGATTTTGATCCCGTCGCGTCGACGCCGGCCGCTATCTATTTCGACACGGACGCCAGCGGTGATTTTTCGGCCGGCGATATTGCATACACTCCTGGCAGCAACGACCCGCTGCTGGCACCCGATGCATCGGTTGACATACTACTGGTCAACGACATTCCGGCCAGTTTGGCTGACGGTGCCACCGTCGTTCAAATCAGCGATGTCTTGCCCGCGGGCGTAACTTTCGTGTCAGCCGTCGTCAGTCAGGGAGCTTACGACAGCGTGACCGGCGCCTGGTTCGTCGGCACTGTGGGCGCGGGAAGCAACGCAACGCTGAGCCTCCAGGCGACTGTCGACGCGGGCACCGCCGGCACGACCATCACCAACACGGCTAGTGTCGCTTTCCTGTCGCAGCACGACTCGAACGCCGGCAATGACATTGATTCGGCAGACATCGTTCCGACCGCCGCCAACCTGACTGTACTCAAATGTGCCGTCACCGTACGCGATCCGCTGGGTGCCGTGGCGCCGGCCGCGCTCGCGATCCCGGGCGCGACCGTGGAATACGAGATATCGGTAACCAACTCCGGCAACGGCGATGCGACCGAAATCATCGTCACCGACACGCTGGACAGCAACGTCGCATTCCTCGCTGGTGACTACAATGCCGGCACTGCGGATGTCGAAATCATCGTCGGCGCCGCACCACCCGTCTTCTGCATCGCCGAAGTCGGCGGCGATACGAACGCCGACGGCTGTTTCCTGAATGCGGCGGGCGATTTCCTGACGGTTAGCATTCCGGTCAGTGGGTCTTATCCAACCGGCCTCACTGTCGGCACGACCGCGCCCGACAACGCTGTGGCGGTGCACTTTCGGGTAACGGTGAATTAAGAAACCCATATGGAAGTCTGCGCGCCATCGCAACCAAAACCTTCGAGGTTAAAATTCCGATCGCAATCGCAATTGGTGGTACCTCGGAAGCATTGACAACGCAGTCACTGCCACTTCATTTCAATCCGGCGATTCTGGCGCATACCGACATTGCTGGCGCTTCAAGCTGAGATCGGGGCGGAACACGCGTATCCGGGATAACGGCTTGCGTCGCGACCGACGGTCAACTGACCGCCGGTCTTTTCTATGTCCCGTATCAGTCTTGCCCTTAGCTGCGCTCGCGACGAACACGCCGAGTGAGCCGCAACGATCCCGCGGCAAACAGCGACAACACGCCGAGGAGACCAAACAACGGCAAGGAGCTTGCTGTGCGCGGCAATTGCGTCCGGGGCGCGGTTTGCGCAACGGCAGCGGGTGCCGCCTGGACCCTGCGTGCCGCCAGTGGCGTCACAGGTTGCGGAACCCGCACGCGTGCCGCTTGGCGCTGGCCAGCTTCTTCTTTGAAACGCAACGTCACGTTGTCGCCGCGCTGAATGTGTCCAATGCGTGCGTTTTCTCCACCGACTGTGACTCGCGTCTCTTCGGGAATGGCATACGTGAATCGTTGGCCGCTCTGGTCGCCGAGTACCGTGATCGTACGATTGCCATAGTTGATGCTCTCGACACGCCCGGTAATCGTACTCATCGGACCCTCGGTAATGCGCAGATCCATAGCCGAAGTCGGCTGCGGAACACGGATCCGCACGGTTTCACGGCCTTCGTCGGTATTCACGTAATTGACGTTAACCGTGTCCCCGGATCGCAGATAACCCAGCCGCCCAGGTTGACCGGCCAGCGTCACCGTCGTGCCCATTGGTACGTTATATCTGATCACTTCGTTCGATGATGCATCACGAACTGTCATCGTCCGCGTCATCATGCGGACTGAAACGACTTCACCCGACGCAGACATCTCCTGCTGGGCATACGAAGTCGAAACCATGGGTACCGCAAGTATTATTGCTAGTAATAACTTCTTCATTGTCAATCTCTCCTGTAATTACGGCGAAAAGACGTCGGATCGCGCGGCTGTCGCTTTCACGATGAACCGCTGCGGTGCGTGTCCGACGAAATAGAATGGGTAACAGGTCACTAACGTGAGGGTCGTTTTGTCCGTCGGCGCCAGAACATGAACCGCGTCGGGCGCAACGACCAGGAGCCCAGTCACGTTGTAATGGTCAATGCCGCCGTCATGTTGAATCGAAATATCGTCACCAACGGCTATATCTTTGAGGCCGCGAAAAAATCCATCGCGATGACCTGCCAGGCCGAGATTGCCGGGAACACCGAGCTCTGCGGTATCCAACATGCGGCCAACACCGAGATTCAGCACTCGATCCGACGTTCCTTCAAACACGGCAACGCGTATACCGACCGCCGGTATGGACAGTAAGGCAATCGGTGACAACCCGTCCCTTTCAGCGCGGGCTCGCTCCCGCTGAGCGATCCTCTGCGTCGACCAGAGCGACTGATCGGGTTCGACACCGGCCGCATCGAGACGCCACTGAGCCTCCAGCTCTGAAATCGCTGCCGACTGCGCGCTTGCAGAATGTATTTTGCTCACACCGTAGGCGCCAATGCAGACCAGACCGAACAGCCAAAGCCCCGCCTCAATTACTCGTACATAGCTTGTTGTTGAAGTTTGCATATCTTCACTTAGCCAGTAGCAGCAGCCGGACCAATTTCGGCCTTGACAATAGCGGGGGTTCACCGTTGATTCGCGACGCCTGGCGTCTGCGTCACGGGTATAACGAAATCTGTTCCCTTCTCGTGCGCAGCCTTCTCCACCGGTACCCATCTGCCGATGCTCCGAATGTCGTTCCCATGTTTCCGGACGCATCACCGCCGCGAGGCTGATCCAACGCATGAGCGGCAAGTGTAAAGCCTGATCTTTAATAAATCCAACAATATAATTTTGGGGTTTAGACAAAATTTTCTTATAACTGTCAGATGGTCCTGGAACTCCTCCGGACCTTCCTGGAGCTCAACCGCACCCGGCACGTCGGTCGCGCCAAGGCACCGCATCTGACTCAGGCAGCAATTCGCACTAACCCACCGTGTCGTGTTGCGGCTGATCACGCAGGCATTCACTGATCGGGCCCGTCTGCGACGGTCTGCGCTAGAATCCGGGGTCCATTGAGTCGCGGGTCCTCGCCGCAGGGGAACGGATCGATACGATGCTGGCCGGTGATTTTCTTCGCAATTCGGCGGCGCATGCGCCGAATCGTGTCGCATTGATCGGATCGGGCCAGCGCCTGACCTACGCGGAGTTTGATGAGCAGGCCGACAGGCTCGCCAATGCGTTGATCGACCTGCGATTAGAACGAGGCGCAAAGGTCGCAGTACTGTCTTGCAATCGGCCCGAGTATGCGATCGCCTATTTCGGCATTGCCAGAACGCCGTACGTTTCCGTTCACTGTTCCACGAGAAGCACCGCCAGCGAACTGACCTACGTACTCAACAAGACCGAGACACAACTCTTGTTTATCGACGCCGGCTTCGCGTCGCTACTCGATTCTGTCCTGCCCGCACTGGACAGATCGTTGCCGGTGGTACTGCTCGATGCGCAGCACAAGGAGAGGCCCATCGTCGCCGGTGGCGTGTATCTGGACCAGTTTATCGGCACAGCGTCTGCGAATCCGCCTGATGTCGTGCTTGATGACAGTGATGCGCTGGCGATTACGCTCACCGGCGGCACCACCGGGCTGCCGAAGGCCGTTTTGGTCAGTCACAAGGCGCGGTGTGCGTCGGCTATAGCGGCGGCCGAGGATTTCGGTCTGACCGATGAAGATGTCATGCTGGTTTGTACACCGCTGTTTCACACGGCCGGACTCTTCGTGTGGTTCGGCACGGCGGTCATGCTGGGGGCAACGGTCGTTTTGTCGGAAGGCTGGGACCCGGATCAGTTCATGCGTATTGTCGCAAGGGAGAAAGTGACCGCGGCGTTTCTCGTACCGAGTCAGCTGAATCATCTGATCAGCCACCCCGGCTTCTCGACGAGGTTGCTCAAGACACTGCGCAATATCGGATACGCCGGCGCTCCGATGAGCCCGGCGCTGTTCGACCGTGTCGAATCCGCGCTACCGGACGTGGCGTTTACCGAAAACTACGGTCAATCGGAAGCCTGTCCGATTACGATTCGCCGCCCGGCGGACGGCGACGACAAGCGCGAGACGGTGGGTCGGGCCGCCTGCAATGCGGAAATCGGCATCGTCGATCAGCAAGGCAATTTGCTGCCGGCCGGCGCAACCGGGGAGATCGTTACCCGCGGCGAGCAGCTGTTCGACGGATACTTCAATGATCCTGAGGCAACGGCGGAGGTTTTCAGCTTGCCGGATGGCTGGTATTTGACGGGCGACGTCGGGAGTCTTGACGAAGACGGCTTCCTTACACTGGTCGATCGATCCAGGGACATGCTGGTCTCTGGCGGCGAGAATATCTATCCGGCCGAGATCGAGAATTCACTGTACCAGCACGAGGCGGTTGTCGAGTGCGCAGTGTTTGGTATTCCCGATGAGCGCTGGGGAGAGGTCCCGGCCGCACACGTCGTGCTCAAGCCGGGTATCGATGTCAGTGAAGAAGAACTGATTGATTTCTGTGCGCAGATAGTTGCGAGGTACAAGCGGCCGCGCCTGATCAGGTTCGTGCAGAGCCTGCCAAAGACCGCTGTTGGCAAAATCAAAAAAAACGAGCTACGCGCGGTTTATTGGCGCGATCAGCGCAAGCACATCTGAGTCCATCCAGGCGAGACAAGATACTGGATTTCTTGCGTACGGTTTAGATCCCTGTGAGTCTGGCGGTGCAGCGAGTTTTGGGCGGACCACGCTCCGCTTAACGGCCGTCGACTAGCCCCACCCGGTCTCGCCGAGATGATCGTCATCGATGCCAAGATAATGGGCGATTTCATGCATCGAAGTGCGCATCGGCGTCGAAACCACAACAGATCTATTCACCCATTTACATTAATCCGGCTATTCGCCGCTAAAGAACATTACGCTAGAAGTTGCCGGTAACAAACAAGCTCACCCGGTACCCGGTATGGCGCTCGTTAATGACAGCAGATTCCACCGCTGTCAGATCGCGTTCGCCAATGAACAAAGTGCGATCACGGCGACGGACAAAATCCAGTATGTTTTCCAACTGCAAACGCGTTTTAACCCCAAACCAACGCGTGGTCTCGGCAAAGGCATTTACTGCGACACCTTCATTATGCACATCAAGTTCGTTTACCCTATACAGCGGGCGATCACTGCGATTGGCTACTGTCCATCCCCAGGCAAACCGCGCAAAGTCCTGTCGAAAATCAGCTCTGGTCAATAACTCCATATTCTTGTTGCGTACCTCAAGCGTACGGTAGCCGCCCTGACCTCCCTCACCGGACAGTCTCCTGTCCTGTCCGGTAACCGGATCGGTCACATCCGAATCCTGCCATCGCAACTGGAGATCAATTCGTGCATTGCTCAGCCCCAACACGTCAAGAGATAAAGTACTGTCAAGCTGCAGCCCCCTCCTCCTGCCATCTCCTATATTTCCCGGCGCCTCAAAGTCTGGCGAGAGCGGTAAGAGATCCAGAACGTCCGAAATCCAATTGTAAAATACAGTCATTTTGATGACCTTGTCCTGCGCGAATCGTCGCTCATGACTGAATTCTGCTACCCACGTAGTCTCCGGACGAATATTCGGATTTCCCAGTGCCAGATCGTCATCCTGGAATACCGTGGCAGTAACAAAATCGGTTAGATCCAACTGCGACACTTCACGCGCCATCCTGAAGCTGGTCTGTTTGCCCTGGCCTGGTGAATAACTCAATATCGCGTGAGGTTTAAGGAAGAAGAAGTCTCGCTCCAGTTCGGCGTCACCCGATTGAGATAGGGTGGATATCTCGGCGCCGATACCCAGGTCCATGTCAAGCTTCCCGAGCGACCAGGTGTCCTGGAGCAGGAGGTCCCACCTGACTTCCTGAACGCGTGAATTGGCACCGGGCACATCAACAAGGACCGGTCCAGCTCCCCTGTCATCGGTTTGAATCAGGCTACGATCAAGGACGTTGTAGGCCCACTCGACGTTGAACTGTAAGGCATGCTGCGTAAACCGAGACCAGCCGAACTCCAGGCGCGCAATCGCCTCCTTCTGCGCTGTATCGGTATCCGCAAGCCTGAACAAGGTCCGGCCCAGTATTGAATCGATATTTTCCCGCGAAGAAGTCGAATTCTGGTCGTTGTCGATAAGAAGCAGTATCAGTTTTCCGGCCAGCGTGTTGGACAACATGCGTTCGACATCGGCTCCCAACTCATACTGAAAATCCTTGGTCGTCGTATCGATGATGACATCACTTGCCGTGCCGCCAGGTATTTGCGGCACGCTGCTGAACGGTCGAAAATAACTTGACTTTCTAGCGTGTAACTTGGAGTTAACCTGAACAAAATTCTCTCCGACCCAGGTTGATGCGTTCAGCGACAGACTGTTAAGTCTGATCCCTTTTTCCGCGCTGACATCCGTGCTGGATTCGACTAATACGCCATTTCCAGCAAATCTTCTTTCTGTCCCATACCAGCCACTGGTGTCCCGTTCAAGATCGATACCGGCATTAAAATCAATCTCATGCCAACGGTCCGATATGGAGAGATTAGCGCCGGGCTTAAATGGTGCGGCATTGTTGTGCATCACCCATAACTGCCAGCGACCTGAAGCCGGAACATCAGTTCGTAAATATACGTTTGCAAGTACGGACCGGCCTTGACGATCTATTCCTTCCGCCTGGCCATAAATAAGCTCTATGCGTTCAACCTGATTCGCGGGAATACGCGCGAGGGTCGCGGATATTCGATCCTGTTTGGCGCTCGGACGTCGCCCATTGATAAGTAAATTCCCTGCAGATGATGCGAAGCCTCGAGTACTGTCACCGTCATCCAGCTGAAAACCGGGTATTTGCCTAACTATGTCGAGTGCAGTATTTGGCCGATATCGATCAAAATAGTCTGCCCTATACTCAACTAACTGATTATCTTCACCGGTCGATTCTGATGAGTCATGCTCTGACGCAGAGACCCACGGCACGATGAGAATAGATAATACGATCCCGCAAAAGATCCTGAAATTGATTAGTCGCAGGACTGCCATTAGAGAATTTCTTGATGCGGGTTCGGCCAATTAAGGCTGCCAGCGTGTCCTGTTGGATAACAATTACTGTTTTTCGCATAAATCCCGGAGATTTCCCAGTCGGGTTACATGCAATGCATAGACATTGAGGAAATCACTTTCGAACGGGTGCTGACGCGATAATGGCTGCTTGAGTCGAACAGGGTTTTCATCCCTGTCTCGTACCGCTGAGCGGAGAGATCCCCGGAATCAGTAAGACGACACAGACAGCCCGCGTTACGACGCTAGAGCGCCGGGCCGGGTCGCGCTTCCACGCTCACGACCAGCTCAAGTCGTGGCCGATGAACGGCGTCGAGCGCACGCGCTTACCCGTGGCGAAATAGATCGCATTGGCGACCGCCGGAGGGGTCGGCGGGCCACCCGGCTCGCCGATTCCGCCCCATTTGTCGCCGCCCGACAGCGCGAAGTGAACCTCCACCTCGGGCATCTGCTGAATCCCCATCAGCTTGTAGCTGTCGAAGTTCGTATTGACGAAGCGACCGTCGCGCAAGTCCAGCCCGCCGAGCCAGGCGTGCGAGAGTTCCCAGCACACCCCTCCCTCCAATTGCTCGGTGGCACCCAACGGATTGATCACATGGCCGCTGTCGACGACGAGCACAACTTTGTCGACGTAGAGCTGGCCGCGCCGGCTCACGGAAACCGTCGCACAAGCCGCAACGATCGTCCCGTGCGACTCGACGACGCCGATCCCCATGCCTTCACCGCGCGGCAGTTCCGTCGTGAAACCGGACTTGTCCTTGAGCGTGCTGAGAACGCGCTGCCAGTCGGGACGGTGGCGCGTCATCTCGAGGCGCCACTCGAGCGGATCCCAATCTCCGGCGAGCGCCACCTCGTCGACGAACTGCTCGATCATGAAGCCGTTCTGGCATGCGGCGGGCGCCCGATGCGTGGTGGTCGGGATGTGCGAGTAGACGATGTGACGCTCATGGCGCCGATTCTGAACCTGGTAGACCATGTCACGGATGCTCCGGTCGGCATCGCTGGGCCGGTTGGGTTCGCCGACGCAACGCGTCGTCCACGCGGCGGGCAAGCCGTCATCGCCGAGAGCGGCCGTGAACCGGCTTACATTGAATGGCCGCGCCTTGTCGTGCGTGATGTCCTCCTCGCGCGTCCAGATCACTTTGACGGGACGCCCGACTCGCCGGGAGATCTCCGTCGCCTGCCGCGTAACCGCGGTCGCTCCGCCGCCGTTGCCGCCGAACCCGCCGCCAAGGAAGACCGTGTGCACGAAGACGTCCCTCGGGTCGCGGCCCGCCTGGTCTGCGGCGAGCTGCAACGCCGTCGCCTGGTTTTGCGTCGGCGCCCAGACGTCGACGCGTTCGTCGGTGACGCTGACCGTGGCATTGATCGGCTCCATGCGCGCGTGGCTCTCGTACGGCCGCTGATAATCGGCCGTCACCAGGCGCTCGGCTGCGGCGATGATGCCGAGCGCGTCCGAGCCGAGCTCAGCTGTCACTTCGCCGGGCTCATCCAGCCGGCGTCGCGCGTTTGCAAACAGTCCGTCGCTACTGATCTGTCCATCCGTGCCGACGTCCCACTCGACGGGCATGAGGTCGAGTGCAGTCTTGGCCCGGTACCAGCTATCGGCCACGACGGCGATACCGTTTTGCATGTCCGAGCGCTCCTGCGCGCCGTCCCGGGCCCTGAGCTCCACGGCAGCGATGACGCCGGGGCGGTCCCTGACGGCGTCGAAGTCGTAGCTGCCGAGGCGCCCCCACGGCACCGGACAGCTCTTGACTACCGCATAGACCATGCCGGTGAGTCGTGTGTCGATCGCATAATGCGCGCTGCCGTTGACTTTGACGGGCACATCGAGGCGCGGCGTCGGGTTGCCGAGCAGCCACCACTGATCCGGCGTTTTGATGCGCGGCTCCTCGTCGAGCGTGATCGCCGCGGCGGCCGTCGCGAATTCGGCGTAAGTGGCGCTCGACCTGCCGGCCTTGAGCAGGCCCTGCCTGGCCTTTACGTCGGAACGCTCAACTCGCCAGGCCCGGGCCGCGGCCTCTTTAAGTCGTTCGCGCGCCGAGGCGCCCGCCTGCATGATGTGCGGGTGCTGTTGGCGCACGAGCTGCGAGCCGTGTGTGGTCGTCACGATGTACTCTTCGCCGCGGTTGACATGGCGGTTCATGTCGGCGAACACGGCCCGCACGTTGTCCCAGGGCACGTCAAGCTCTTCGGCGATCATGAGTGCGACCGAGGTCATACCGCCCTGGCCCATTTCGGTGTGTGGTACGCGGATCGTGACGGTGCCATCGGCATCGATGGTTAGCCAGGCATTGATCTCGACGCCATCAGTTGGCGTGGTCCACGGCTTAGGTGCGACTACGGCGGCGATGGCCCCCGGGATGTGAAAGCCGAGGATCATGCCGCCGCCAGCGCCAGCCATCGTTCGGATCAGAGTCCTGCGCGAAAGTTTCATATCCAAGTGCGTCATGGCGGCCCCCTCAACTCTGCGCGATCTCGGCCGCGCGATGTATCGCGCGCCGAATGCGCAAATACGTGCCGCATCGACACAGATTGCCGCCCATCGCCGAGTCAATCTCTCGGTCCGTCGGATTCGCCGTCCGCGCGAGCAGTGCCGCCGCCGCCATGATCTGGCCCGACTGGCAGTAGCCGCATTGCGCGACGGAGTGCTCGATCCAGGCGCGCTGGACCGGATGACTGTTGTCGTCGGACAAGCCCTCGATCGTGGTGATTTCGCGGCCGACCGCGCTCGCAGCCGTCGTGTTGCACGACTTTGCGGGTTGGCCGTCGATGTGAACCGTGCAGGCGCCGCACTGCGCGATGCCGCAGCTGAATTTTGTGCCTGTCAGGCCGATGTTGTCACGCAAGACCCACAACAACGGCGTCTCAGGTTCGGCATCGACCTCATAGGCCGTGCCGTTGACCGTCAGGTTAAATGCCATTCGAGACTCTCCCTTCGCCCGGTTGCCGAACGCCCCTCCGCCCTCCATGGGGCCGACGAGCGGGACCATCTTCACCCGAACAGATTACTCGATGCGACGGGCCATGCAAGTCATCTGGCGCCTTTCCCTGTTCTGCGGCCTGTGGCGGGCGAATGACTACGTTATAGCGTAAGTCTCTGCAGAATCGGTACTGACAAATCAACGTCTCGGCTCGTGCTATTTTCCGTGTATGCACGGCTTATGTGGCTGCTGCACAATAACAAGACGGTAAAGCACGTGGTCGGAAAACTCGATACTGTTTGGCCGGTTAATTGGAGAGCATTGAATGGGGTCCTGTCCTGTTCGCTTGGAGCAGCGTCAACAAAGTCATGTAAAGACTCAGAATACCTTCGTGGCAGCTATATCAGTCGGACTCACGATGTTCGTTCTTACGACTGCGGCTGCGGCATCCGAATGTCCAGGAACTCCCTACACTGTCATGGGTACGGTTTACTGCGATAACAAATTCCGGCTGTGGGTAAATGGCGAAGACGTTGCCAACGATCCAGTTGCATTTACGCCCCATCAGGCCGTCAGGGTGGCCTTTGAGTGGGACGGCACTTCTAGTCTTACTTATGCGATTCAATGTGAGGACTTCGCTTCGGAGTCCGGCTACGAATACACGGGATCCGATAGACCGCAGTTGGGTGACGGCGCGCTCATCGCGGAGTTCAACGATGGCCTCGGAACTGTGACCGCAGCTGAGACCTGGCGGATCTACACTGTGACTTTTGGCCCCACGGATGCCAGCCAGCAAAATGGCTGCTCCGCCACCAATTTGAGCGCCTGTGCCGTGGAAGACCGGGGCATGCCCGAGGGATGGACCGGAGTTGATTTCGATGACAGTGGCTGGGAGCTCGCGACGTCGTACAGTGCGGCGGAAGCCGGATGGGGAAGAACCCCGGAATGGTCCACGACAGAGGGCTGCTGCAATCTCACATCACCCATTGATCGCTCCAGTCTTGGTTGCGATCTGACGGTGACGGAGGAGGAGTGCCTGGTTCCGCGCACAGAATTCGCCGAGAGCACAGCTCAGTTCATCTGGGCCGGTGATCTTGAACGCGATAATCGTGTGCTGTTTCGACATACGGCCCATTGTGGGACTTCCGAGAGATAATTGCGGTCAGCTGTTGCCATGACATAGCAGAGAAATATTTCGGGTCAGAGCAAAAAATTAGAAAGGCCAGGGCGCCTGATGCTATCAGGCTTCGCATGGCAAACACGTTCTCAGGGACTGGTGGAATTTCCGCTTGCGGCCTGACTGGTGAATCCAAGACTCACAATCATCAGCCCATCTCGACGCGATTATGGTTCACGTGCCAACCCTGCGGTCGCAGCAAGTATGTCATGCCCGCTGCCCAATCAAGGCGCGTCCTGTCGACGATCCTGAAACACACGAATAGCCTTGTCGATGTTGTCGAGTACTCGTTCTCGCTCGACTACGGAATTGTAGTCTGCGTGTGCAGCAGCCGATTTTCGTGCGCGCTCAATCCATGCAAGAAAGTACTCGGCATCGTCTCGTGATCGCGGACCGATCGCGCCGATGTTGACGTATATCGGGCTCGTAGTTGCGTAGGGGTACATATCGAAAACGTCCGGATGTGGGCTCATGGCCGAGGCGCGCAACAGCAGCCAACTGCTTCGCGCGATCTCGATACTTCCTGCAATGTCAGCCGACATACGATCCTCACTCAACGTGAATTCGCGAACTACTTCACCGTTCAACACTAACTCCAGCTTGTCCAGCGGCACCGCAGAACGCATGAAACCGCTGTATCGGACTGTTTTCTTGTCACTAAAACTCAGAACGGTTCCAGGTCCCTCTTCATTTACCGACAAGCCGAGCAAAGGGCCATTAGTCGCAATGCTTTTTCCAGCGCGCAATCCGTCGAGCCACATGTCTCGCCTTGCATTCGGATCGGTTGGCCAGTCCGTAGCGAAAACGTAAGTTCGATTCATCCCGATCGGCCCTCGCAACGACGCGAAATTCGCCATAGCGTCAGTGCCACCTGCCGCGCTGATCCGAAAGCCGCAATTGAGTAATCGATACCAGATCTCCGCCGACGCTCTGTGGTCTGCGAACCCGACGACCTCATAGTAATCGACCATGCCCAGCGCAGCGTCAATCGGCAAAGCGTTGGTCAGCTCGGCATCATTGGCCGGATCCGGCAACGGATATTCGAACGGATGCACGTATCCTGCAATCGCCTTCTGTGCCCGGGCCCATTTTTCGACCGTAACATTGTCTGGATACAGGCTCGCCGCCGCAGTTTCCGGATAAGCCGCATAATCGGGCAACAGCAGATTCTCCGACAGCCCCAACAGCCCTATATGTCCCCAAAAACCTGTATGAAATTCCTGCGCGTGCTGCAGAACGACAGCTTGGCTCGATGCAACGTCGGCGTCGCCCGAGAAATATCCGGCGTCCGGCACGCGTTGTTCCTTGTTGACGATCAGGTTGAACACCACGTCAAGGTCCTCGGCCTCGGCCTGCCGAACAAGGTATTGGGGCGTGTTTCGATACACGCCACCGTAATTCATGTGTACATGAACATCACCGCTGTACCAGCCCTGCCATTCTTCCGGCAGTGCAACGCGACGCAGTTCCACACGTACGAGAGACTTTGTCGCCGCCTCTACTCCTACCGTACGCCGCTCGATCTGCGATTCCGGGCCGTGCCACACGGTCAAGGTCACCTGTCCCGCGGGCACATCGACCGAGGCGTTGCCGTCAACGTGGAAGTATCGCGCCTCCTCGTTGCGCTGCTCGCGGTCAAAGTTGTCGTCGGCATGCATCCAGCTATCATGCGGAGCATAAGAACGGCCTTCTGCGGAGACGACCGACACGCGGGCAGAGGCCGGATCTCCGGACATGTGAGTGATCGACAGAAGAATTGTACCGACCGGCTCCAGGTATTCGCGGTCTTCGACGTCGATACTGGTCATTTTGCCGCCAGGCATGTCGACGATACGAATCCCGGTGTTGCCGCCCTCATTCGTCGTGAATGCGATTCGCTCACCATCTGGAGACCAACGTGAGCCCGTAATATCGAAGTCACCGTAGGTCAGTGGAAATGGCTCACCCTTGCCGCCAACCAACGTTATCCACAACTGGTGCCACTGACGACCGAGATAGGATGAATAGATCAGGCGCCGACCGTCCGGTGCGACATTTGGCCGGGCGCGCCAGGTTGTTTCTTCCTGACGAACCAGCATCGGCTGCGCGTCGTCGTCGAAGGAGTGAAACCAGATGCTACCGGTACCGTAGGGGACCTCGGGATTGGCGACATAGAACAATCCGTCGCCTTTGGGTGACCAGCTCGGACTAATCTCGTGATCATATGCGCCATAGTAATAGCGAGGTACCCCGCTCTTTCTTTCTGTGAACAACGGCGATGCGCTAAAACGATTTTCCTCGAACTCGCCTACGTACACATGGAACCGCCCGCTGCCCTGGGTCGATACGAATGCGAGTTTGCGTCCGTCCGGCGACCAGCGAGGTTCCAGATTGACATCTCCGCTTTCGGTTACTTGCCATGCGTCGCCGGATGCGACGTCGAGAATGTACAATTCCATGGCATCGTCGTGGTATCGGGTAAACGCAATGCGACGACCATCAGGCGACCAGTCCGGCTGATGATCGTAACCCGGCCCTGCAGTCAGCTGTGTTGCCACCCCGGAACCAATTGACTGTCTCCACAGACTGCCCTGCATCGAATAGACCAGCGATTGGCCATCAGGAGACCACGACGGGTTTTGCGGACCCGAGGAAACCTGCGGTAAGTACATTTCCCGGAAATAATAGCTATGCGGAACCTCAATTTGTTGCAAGACCGGTGCCCGGTCTGCCTGCGCCGACGTTGTGACCATAAGTACCAGGGCTGCAAAGCCCGCCAGGTCACGTCGCCTGGTTAACAATTTCATCCTGTGCGTCTCTGACCGCTATACTCCAAGCGTATCTTGAAAAATGCAGTTATGGAAAACAAAGTAATCATTACCTGTGCGGTAACCGGCTCTATTCACACACCAACAATGAGCCCATACCTTCCGTACACGCCGAAAGATATTGCTGACCAGGCCGTCGCCGCCGCCGAAGCCGGCGCTTCGATTCTGCATTTGCACGCACGAGATCCACAAACCGGAAGACCTACGCCGAATCCGGACGTGTTCATGCAGTTCCTTCCACAAATCAAGGCGAAGTGCGATGCCGTGATGAACATCACTACAGGCGGGAGTTCGCTGATGACTCTCGAGCAACGACTCGCCGCGCCGCTGCAAGTCAAGCCGGAAATGGCATCGCTAAATATGGGATCAATGAACTTCGGATTATTCCCGCTCAAGAAGCGCTATAGCGACTGGCAGTTTGCATGGGAGCCAGAGCTACTCGACGCCACGAAAAGTACAGTGTTCCAGAACACATTTGCCGATATAGAGGAAATTTTCGAGTCCCTCGGCCAGGGTTGCGGAACCCGCTTCGAATTTGAATGTTACGACGTCGGCCATATACAAACGCTGGCATTCTATCTGCGTGAGGGATTGATCGAAAAGCCGGTATTTGTGCAGTTTGTACTTGGCGTCTTGGGTGGCATCGATGCATCACCGCAAAGCCTCCTGCATATGAAAGCGACCGCAGATCGATTGCTTGGCAATCAGTACCGGTTCTCGGTGCTCGCCGCTGGGCGTGCGCAAATGCCCCTGGCAACCATTGGAGCAATTCTCGGCGGCCATGTCCGCGTCGGACTCGAAGACAGTCTCGTAATCGGCAAAGGGCAACTCGCCACCGGCAATGCAGAGCAGGTACAGAAAATCCGCCGGTTTGTGGAGGAACTCGGCCACCAAGTCGCGACGCCGGACGAAACAAGGAAAATGCTCCGTCTCAAAGGTGCGGATAAGGTGTCTTTTTGAAGAGCTCCGAGCACATCACCGTGAGGAAGGCGATGATGACTGACGCCGCCGTGGTTCACTCGATGATTGTTCAGTTGGCGGAATCAACTCCGGCGGCGATCGAACTTTGCAGCACTGCCACAGATTTCGCAACAGCGCTGTCTGGAGACAATCCGGCGATACACGCACTGATTGCAGAACACGACAACGTGTCTCTCGGTGTCGTCATTTTTTACCTGACTTACTCTACATGGTACGGCGCACCAGGCGTTTACGTGCAGGACATATTTGTAGCCGAAGAGTCACGGGGTGCCGGCGTTGGCAGGAAACTCCTGGCTGGCGCTGTCAAGTGGGCTGCAGCGCGTGGTGCGACGCACATGAAACTATCCGTAGACCGCGACAATACGACCGCCCAATCATTTTACGAGCGCTGCGGTATGTTCCATCGAGACGACGAGATGATGTACATGATCGCTGGTGAGGCGTTCAGCAACCTTGTGGCTGACGTATGAAGGTTGTTTTCTCTCACCAGCAATTCGCACACAACCCCAAGAGCTTTATTGCGTCGGGAGTCCGGTGTGAGAATCCTGAACAGCCCGGGCGAGCGCAACAACTATTGGATGCGGCGCTTGACTGCCAATTGGAACTCGAGCCACCGGTCGATTACGGAGACGACGTTCTCGGCTCGGTCCATTCTAAGGAATACCTGGAATTTCTGCGCAATATATATACCCGGTGGTCGCGCGTCCCGGGCGCTGCGGCGGAAATACTGCCGAATATCCACCCGATAAGCCGAAACGACGGATACCCGAAGTCGGCGGTTGGCCAAGTTGGTTTTCACGTCTACGACGGCTCCTGCCCAATCACAGCGGAAACCTGGCTGAGCGCGCGTTGGAGCGCGATGACCGCAGCCCATGCGGCGTACCGGGTGCGGTCGGGTGACAATGCCTGTTACGCCCTGACTCGGCCGCCCGGTCACCATGCTTCACAGGACGTGACAGGCGGCTTTTGTTACATGAATAACAGCGCAATCGCTGCGGAAATGTTACGCGGGACCTTTGATAGGGTCGCAATTGTAGACATCGATGTTCATCACGGAAATGGTACCCAGCGAATCTTCTACGAGCGTGACGACGTAATGACTGTGTCCCTGCATGCGGATCCTGCTCGGTTTTACCCGTTCTTTTGGGGGTATGCGAACGAGAAGGGTACCGGTAAGGGCAAAGGCTTGAACATCAATCTGCCGTTGCCGCGTGGTACGACAGACGACGATTACCTGGAAGCGCTCGATGATGCTACAAGCAGCGTCATGAAGTTTGCACCGGATGCGCTGGTCATCGCGCTCGGTCTCGACGCTCACGAAGACGACCCGTTTCGCGGGATGGCCATATCGACCGGTGGTTTCGGGCGGATCGGACGACATCTCGGTGCGCTCCGGTTGCCAACTGTCTTGGTTCAGGAAGGCGGCTATCTGAGCGCCTCGTTGGGCAAGAATCTTTCATCGTTTCTTACCGGCTTCCGGACCAGACACTCATGCCCTTAAGTGCATTGCGCTGGTTCACAGTAATTCCGATCGTCCTTGCTACAGTTGGCTGTAGCAGCAATATGATCGTCGAGCGCAACGTCGCAGTTCCAATGCGCGACGGCGTCATTCTGCGCGCCGATATCTTTCGCCCCGACACGAACAAGCCGCTCCCGGTGCTGCTGTATCGAACCCCATATGACAAAGAATTTGCTGCCGCTGAATACACAACTCACTTAAGTGCAGTCAAGCGCGGCTACGTTGTCGTGCTGCAGGACGTACGCGGTCGCTATGCGTCCGATGGCGTATTCAACCCCTACTTCGATGAAGCCAACGACGGTTACGATTCGATCGGGTGGGCGGCACGACAAAATTGGTCGAACGGTGATGTAGGGTCATTCGGGCTGTCATATCCGGCTGCCGTGCAGTGGCTGGCCGCCGTGCAGTCTCCGCCGCAATTGAAAGCAATGGCGCCAGCAATGACGTTTTCATCGCCGCGAAACTTTTTCTACATGAACGGCGTATTCGATATGTCGTGGCTGCCATGGGCTTATTTCAATATCGCGCCTGACGCCCGAGTTCGGCTGGGCATCGATGGGGAAACAAGCGATTCTGACGTTGCTTCCGCCTGGGATAGAGAAGGCGATGAGATTTTGTCTTTTTTGCCACTGCGGGAACTGCCGTTCCTGCGCAAGGAAGCGCCATTTTACTTCGAATGGCTGATGCATCCGCCTGACGACGACTGGTGGTCCTGGGCGGAAATTCGCGGCCATTACGACCGCACTGACGCTGCGGTGCTGAATATCAGCGGCTGGTACGACGAGGCCTACGGACCCGAGGGTGCGGTGACCAATTTCAACGGTCTCGTTACTGCGCGCCGGGGTGCAAGGCCACGCACACAACTTATCCTGGGCCCATGGCAACATGGTGTGTTCGAGACTCGCGAACACGGGCTAGGCGAGCTTTATTTCGGCCCGGACTCCGAGATCAATTATGACGAAACGCTGTTGCGCTTTTTCGATCATTATCTGAAGGGAAAGAACAACGGCCTCGAACGTGAAGCACCTGTGCGCTACTGGGTAATGGGGGCCAATGAGTGGCGCTATGCCGATACGTTTCCACCAGCGGTGGCTGAATCAAGATCGCTGTGCCTGGGTAGAGCCGACAGATCCGGTGTGCTGCACGATTGCGCTGCCGAATCACGCGATCCGTCCTCGTCCTTTCTCGCGGATCCAGAACACCCGGTGGTTGATCCTTACGGCACCTTTGCGCCACATGACTTCCAGGATTTGGCCGATCGTAGTGACGTTCTCGTCTTCGAGACCCTGCCATTAAAGGAGGCGATAACGATTGCCGGCTATACAAGAGCAAATATGTTTGTTTCCTGCGACTGTCGCGACTTCGACTTGTGGGTGCGTCTTATCGACGTACACCCGGACGGCCGTGCAATCAACCTGATGAGCCCCGGTGGTGACGTGCAGCGCGTCAGTTATCGTGACATTGCCAAAGGCAAGCAACTACTGACGCCCGGCACAATCTACGAAGTCGAAATAGGCGGTCTGTTGACTGCCAATCAGTTTGACGTCGGCCACCGAATCGGCATCCAGGTATCAGCATCATTTGCCCCACATCTTTCTCGCAACCTGCAAACTGGGGAATCCGAAACAACTTCGGCCAGGTCCAGGACAGCAACGATAACGATTCATCACAGCACGGACCACGTATCGGTAATCGATCTGCCCGTCATCCCCTGAGCAGTAACCGCAGTTTGGCCGCAATTGTGCCAAGCCGTGCCTCAGACACGACGTCTACTTGATGCAACTCGCCTGCTTCGATATGCGGAAGGCGATTTCCCGTCGATACGGCAATTGTGACGGGCGCGGCATCCATATCCGCAAGTCGCTCCAGCTGAGAGGGCAGCAAAGGAACACTGGTGACTATCACAGTTGCTACAGATTCCCCGGCCTGCGAACAACGCAGGACCTCGATCGACAGGCCATCAATAGCATCACTTTGGCGACTGCTTGCCCAGGGAACGGAGCCACGGCTTTGTATTGCCCTAATCGCATCGAGCATTTCGTCTTGCCAGCCCGGCGGGAGCGTCGGCGTCGCAGCATCGATCCCGACCGTCAGTGGCGGCCAGCCGGTGTCGATGGGCGCCTCTAGGTGCCGCGACTCGGCCAGGCGCATGCCGGCATCGTAAATACTCCCGAGTAACGCGGATGGCGAAAGCAGGATCGGACCCGACAACGTACGAAACTCGTCAACAACACCGTTCCCGAGCAGCGCTGTAAATCCCCGTCGTGCGCGATAGGCGACAAAGAACCGTCCGCGTGGCGCATCCCACGACTCAAGCATCACCGCCTGGCAGTACGGCAGGCTTACCGTGCGAAACAGGCGATTGTCACTCACTGTCTGCTCCCCGCAATCGATCGTGGGCGCGCATTACATCAAGTGTCTCATTGAGCGGGATAGCAGGCACGAAATAGCCGTCTACGCCAGTCATGTCCTCGGCCATGAACAACGCGTTGATAATTGCCTCTTCCACCGTCTCGCTGACTGCTTCCAGGAAGGATTGAATATTGAACTGGTCAATCGACCTCAGGTGATAACCTGATCCCCTAAAAAAAGACCTGCGCGGAATTCTGTTGCCTGTCGAGAACGCGAGTGTAAAGTCGCCGCTCGCGTTGTCCGAAATACTGCCCGTCTTCGCCAACCCGTGCGTGGCGCGCCGAGCCAGCCGTTGCAGTTGATGCGGAAGGAATGGTGCGTCGGTCGCGATTATCATGAGAGTCGATTTTTGTTCGACCGTTTTCCGTAACTCCGTTCGATTGGCAAGGACCGCTCCGACCGGAACTCCGTCTACTCGCAGTAGCTCCCGGGAACCGTGATTTGCCTGCACGAGTGCCCCCACGGCGTACCGGCTTCCATTTACTTCGATCAGGCGCGACGCGGTTCCGACGCCACCCTTATAGTCGTAGCAAATCATGCCGGTTCCACCTCCAACCGAACCCTCCGCAACCGGCCCGGACCGGGCGTTCTGCAAAGCAGCGGCCACGTCGTGGTCGAGTACGTGGCGTCCGGTCACATCATTCAGGTATCCGTCCCAGGTTTCGCCGACAACGGGTGTGCCGGAAGGTAAATCGTCATCAGGCTGTAGCTTTAGCAGCGCGTCGTAGACCATTCCGACGCTGGAGGTATTGGTCAGGCAGATCGGCGAGTTAAGCACTCCCAATCGACGTGCCGTCAGCATGCCACTCAGTTCACCATTTCCGTTCGGGGCATCCACTCCACAGCAAAAGAATTCTTCGACAATTCCGCGGTGTGGCCAGATAGCCGTAACCCCCGTTCGTATTGGACCTTTGCCGATTTCAAGCTTGCCGTGACCCTCAATTATCGTGCCGTGACCGACCTCGACACCAGGAACATCCGTAATTGCATTTAGCGGTCCGGGCCGCATGCGGCCGATCTCGATACCGAGATCTCGCGCACGATGCCGGCCACGGATCGGCGCCCCGACGGACGTGCTGGCTGACGCCAGAAACGGAAGTGTAGCGAGCGCCATGAATCGCCTTCGATCGAGGGACAAGCGTAGTCTCCTATATTGCGTTGATGTCAACGAGCGCCGATCGTAGTCCGACGGCTAATTTAGCTGTAATTTCGTCGAGTTCAGTTGCACTGGCGTTATAAGGAGGAGCGATGATGACGACGTCGCCCCTCGCTCCATCCAGCGTACCGCTAACCGGGTAGCAGATTAGCCCGGCCTCGAGTGTTCTCGCGCGAATACGCTCTGTTAATTGCAATGCGGAGTCGAACGGTTCTTTCGTCTCACGATCCGAAACCAACTCGATCCCGAAAAAATGGCCACGCCCTCGTATATCCCCGACCGCATCTACGTCGCCTATCGCGTCGGCGAGACTTTTCGTTATCTGCGCACCCTGCGCCCTTACCCTCTCGACCAGACCATCGCGGACTATAATTTCCTGCACTTTTGCAGCTGCCGTACACGCAAGTGTGTGTCCTGTGAACGTATGTCCGGTGTTAGGACCCCCGTCAGCCTGTACGATCGGCTCCGAAATCGCGTCCGAATAAAGCACGGCGCCCAACGGGATGTATCCGCCGCCGAGACCTTTGGCAACCATCATGATGTCCGGGCTTACGTTATCGTGTTCGAGTGCCCGCCAGGTCCCGCAACGGCCAGAGCCACACATGATCTCGTCGGCTATTAGCAGCACACCATAGCGTTCACATACTTCACGTACCTTGGCCGCGTAACCCGCCGGTGCAATTACGACCCCTCCCGCAGCACCAACAATTGGCTCGAAGACAAAAGCGGCGACATTTTCGGCTCCCAGACGATTAATCTCTTCCTCGAGTTCATCGGCGAGAAACTGGCCTTGCTCTTCCTCGCTGCCATTGCATGCTGGTCGGTAATTATTGGCACCCGAAACGAACGAACAGGACAAGAGACTGCGCTCGAACTGCTTACGCCGCTGAGTGAATCCTGAAATCGACAAAGCACCCAGTGTGTTGCCATGATAGGAACGATTACGGGCAATAAATCGACTACGATTTTGCTCACCCCGTGCCCAATGGTATTGCAGCGCAAGCTTCAACGCGGATTCGGTCGCCTCTGAACCACCCGAAACATAGATAATGTGCTCGAATCCCGGCCCTGTTTGCTCTTGGACCATCTCCGTGAGTCGGATGAGCGGATCGCTTGTAAACGTGTACCTGTAGCCGTGAGCAATACGATCCAACTGCTGCTTTATCGCCTCATTCACCTCCGGGTGGGAATGCCCCAGAGAAAAAACAGCTGGACCGCCGGACCCGTCTATATATTGCTTACCATCCGTGTCGAATACATAGCAGCCTTTACCATGTGACACTTTCGGTAACAGGCTGGATACGAAATCGACTCGGCTTGATTTTGGCATCGGATCGCGGTCGGAAAACTCGGTCGAGTATGCCCGAAATTGAGTGTGCAATGAAACGCATCATGATCCTCGATTCCCGAGTGTTCTTAGTGATACCGGCGGAGGGCCTGTTATACCGGTCGGGACGCCGCACGTGCCGGCCGTGACCAGACAAGGTGACGTTTCTGATGCTGCTGTGAGGTGATGAGCCGAAATACTACGCTGTCGCCATGTTTGCAACTAACAGCTCAACCACGTCAATGTCGGATTACGATCTTGCCCATGAAATCTCCGCTCTCCATGTATTCATAAGCGGCGGGCGCTTCTTCGAACTCGAACACACGGTCGATTAGCGGGCGGACTTCGTGCTCGCTGATAAAAAAATTCATTGCTTCGAAATCTTCACGTGAACCAACATAGACTCCACTTGCCGTCGCGTTGATCCACATGATTGCGTCGGTCGGCAGGTCACTGCCGTAGCCCGACAATCCGCCAATCAGTGCGATATGGCCGCCGTAGGCCAGTATCTCAAGTGCCTTGGAAAGCGTATCCCGACCGCCGACTTCCAGGACCTGGTCGACACCATGATCATTACTGATCTCCTTCACACGAAGTTGCCAGTCCGGATTGTCGCGGTAGTTTGCGGTGCCGACGGCACCGAGTTCCATGGCACGCTCCAGCTTCCAGTCGCGTGAGCTCGTAATGATCGGCTTCGCACCCAGAGCATCCGAGAATATGAGCCCGAACACCGACACGCCACCGGTCCCTTCGAGCAATACGTACTGGCCCGGCACAATATTCCCGCGCTTGAAAAGACCGACCCAGGCTGTCAGTGCGGCGCAAGGTAGAGTGGCCGCCTCTTCATACGACAGGTGTTCGGGTATGGCGACCAGGCCGTCTTCGTGCGTCACTATGACCTCTGAGAGCATCCCACCATCGTTTCCGCCGCGGTCCGTCAGCAGCGCCTCCTCGCTCGGCGCGCCGTCGATCCAGGTTTCAAAAAACGTGCCGGCCACGCGGTCGCCGACGGCAAACCTCGTGACATTTTTACCGACTGCGATGACCGCCCCGGCACCATCGGACAGCGGGATGCCGCCGACGTAGCTGTACGACTCGTCGTAGTTGCTGCGCAGCATACTGAGGTCGCGCCGATTCAGCGACGAGGCCCGCACCTGCACGAGAACTTTATTGTCGCCGGCCACCGGGCGCGCCACTTCCTTTATCACGATGCGGTAGCCGCTCGCGTCCTGCTCGAATTGGTACTGGCGGATCGTCGCCGTCTCCTCGGCACTGGCGGCCGCGCCGAGCGCAAGAATGGCAACACCCGTTACACGCGCCAACACCGATATTGCCGAACGCGTTTCCTGGCGTCTGGTCATGTCAGTAAATTTCACCCCCAAATTCGTGACCTTATGATTGTCATCAAAGGACAATTAGCCCTAACTCGGGCAACAGCGCAAGAGCCAGGTATCACGGGCTGCCAGGGCCAGGTAGTCGCTGGTCGTTGAGCACGACTGTTTGATCGCGAGCGCTGCCTGAGAGCTTCCTGGCGGTCCGGAAATGGACCCGAATTAGGTCACTCAATACCCGGAAAGAAAAAAGCCATTCGATAGTCTGCGATTGGAGACTCATCGGAGACCTGACTGTCTGGCGGAGAGGGTGGGATTGATTCGAATCGCCTCAGGGCGATTCTCACCCCTGCGGCGCGCACTGCGTGCGTCCAAAACGCTAACGCGTTTTGTCGAACAGGGTTCTCATCCCGAACCCTCTGTTGGAAATACAAAACGAGGCCACAAGGGCCCGTTTTGTATTTCTGGCGGTGGGGCGAGTCTTGTGCGGAGGGTGCTTTGCCGCGCTCAGGGCACGGGTCCCAGCCACCCTCTAAGGCTTACTGCTTCAATTCGATCAGCACCAATTCCCAGGCTGAGTCGGCAACATTCTTCGGCAGGTGCTGGCCGGCTGGCGTGAATATGGCGTCACCGGCTGCGGCCCGAATCTCCTCTTTCGACCCGTCGGGTAATGTCATCTCGACAAGATGATCGGTAAGGAAGACCGCGACACTATCCGGGTGGTAGTGCATGACCGATTCTTCTCCGGGGCCGTACTTGATTCGGACGATTCGAACGGAGTCATTCTCGAATTCGGTCGTGTAGTGGTCCGCATCCACTGCAGTTGCGTCGGGGCCACCCGGCTCTCCTGCGACCAAGCCGCGCGGCTTCAACTCTACTTCCACGACCTCCCAGCCGGAGTCGCCGGTGTTTCTGGGTAGATGAGCGCCGCCCGGGCCATATACCGCGTCGCCCGCCTCTGCTGAGACCTTCTGCGTTGATCCATCGGCCAGCGTCATTTGCGCGTCGATATCGGTGAGAAAGACCGCAACGCTCTCCGGGTGAGAATGCATGACCGAGTCTTCCCCTGCCCCATATTTGATTCTGAGGATCCGGACAGCATCATTCTCGAATTCCGTCGTGTAATGATCCGGATCGAGAACGGTTGGGTCGCCGCCGATCTCCGCGGCATCGGGTACTTGCGGTGCCTCTGCCGCTGGTGCCTCTATTTCAGCAGTCTGGGCCTCGGGTACGGCCTCCGGCTCCGGTTTGGAACAAGCGGCGGAAAGCAGCACGATGGACGCGCCGGTGAGAAGGACAAGTCGATTGCGCATGGGGTTTCCTCTCTCTTACCGTACTGACCGCAGTTTAGTCCAAAAAAAACGGCCCCGCTTGGGGGCCGTCACTTCTTTTCTGGCGGAGAGGGGGGGATGGACTCGAATCGGCTTGGGCCGATTCTCGGGGCTCCGCCCCGCCCTGCGGGCGTCTAAAACGCTGGCGCGTTTTGTCGAACAGGGTTCCCTTCCTCAACCCTCTGCTGGAAATCAAAAACGGGGCCACAAGGGCCCCATTTTTAATTTCTGGCGGTGGAGCGATTCCTCTGCGGACGATGCTCTCAGGCGCCCTACCCCAGTTTCCCGTACCGCCGATCCGCACTGACTCACCGGGGTGGAGCGAGTCCTCTGCGAGGAATGCTCTGCCGCGGATGGAAGGGCTACGACCAGCAAGAACGGCGCGCGTATTGCGGCTGTAATGCGAAGTCACGACCTGCCATCCGAAAGTCCGACAATCCTTGCCCAATAGGCCTATAGTGCGGCCACGCTGCGGTCGCGAGTAAATAATCAAATTAGTGACTTTGGCAACTCAACATCAATAGCTAAATCAATCTAGGGAATAATTATGCGATCAAAATCAATGATTGCCATGCTGTCGTGCCTGTTTGTATCAGGTATCGCCGTGGCCGACCTCAATCCGTGGAAAGACTATGACGTCAGCGATGCGGTCTGGTCTGTCACTACAGTCAAGGTCCACTCGAATATGGGTGATGCTTACCTTGAGGGTCTGAGAGAGACCTGGATACCTGGCAACGAGATTTCGAAGGAGCTGGGCCAGATCGAAGACTGGTGGATATACCGTAGTGACCTCCAAGAGAGCGGCGATTTTAACCTGCTGCTTGTGGTCAAGTTCGCCGATACCGTGGCGCTGGCACCGAACAAGGCAAATTACGATGAGTTCATGGCCAAGTACACCAAGGCGCAATCGGACAAGTCGACGGCATATGCACAAAAGAACTACCCGGCGATGCGTGATATCAACGGCCAATACCAGATGCGACTCATTACGATCAAGTAAGTAACGGGTAATTCCTGGCGGAGAGGGTGGGATTCAGCTCGCTCGCTACGCGAGCTCCCTGCCGACTAGCCGCTATGCGGCTGCGTCGGTCGAACAGGGTTCGAAAGCCCATACCGCACTCGGCAAGAAAACAAAATGGGCCCCTCAAGGGGGCCCATTTCTGTTTCCTGGCGGAGAGGGTGGGATTGACGCTTCGCGTCCTCACTTGCGGCTGCGCCGCTGCCTGAGTCGAACAGGGTTCTCATCCTCGACCCCCTCGGCAAAAAAACAAAAAGGCCCATAAAGGGCCTTTTCATTTTCTGGCGGAGAGGGGGGGATGGACTCGAATCGGCTTGGGCCGATTCTCGGGGCTCCGCCCCGCCCTGCGGGCGTCTAAAACGCTGGCGCGTTTTGTCGAACAGGGTTCTCTTCCTCAACCCTCTGCTGGAAATCAAAAACGGGGCCACAAGGGCCCCATTTTTAATTTCTGGCGGAGAGGGGGGGATTCGAACCCCCGGTACGGTATTAGCGCACACTCGCTTTCCAAGCGAGCGCCTTAAACCACTCAGCCACCTCTCCGAATTAAGTTCCCGGCACGTCGATTTATTTGCTCGTAATTACCGTGGGCGGCAATTCCAGGCAGCGCGATCCCGGCGGTCGAACAGGCGCGTCCTCGGCTTTTGGAATCGGCATCTCGGCAAACTCGTTGAGTGGATCCAGCCCCTCGGGCACCTCCACCCGCTTTCCGGGCACCACACGCTGGTAGCGCTGCGGCTCGTCGCAGGTCTGCTTGATAACCTCGTCCCCGCCACATGCCGACAGGCTAGCCAGCACCGCGAGAACGGCTGTCAGTCGAACCGTGATCATGCCCTCTCCTTCCGTTCCACGCCCGCCTCACGCATCGCCGATCGCATAAGTTCGTGATACTGCTCCGAGTAAGGCGTCAAGGGTAGTCTTATATGCGGCGCCATCAGGCCCAACTCGCTAACCGCCCATTTTACGGGTATGGGATTCGACTCGACAAACAGCGCCTTATTCAACGGCTGCAATGTCCTGTCGAGCGCGACCGCTTCGTCATGCCGACCGGCGAGCGCCAGACTACACAGCCGAGACACCTGCTGTGGCGCCACGTTGCCGCTGACCGTTACAACGCCATGCCCGCCTTGCTCAATGAATGGCAGCATCGTGAAATCATCACCGCTGTACAGCATGAAGTCATCACCGACGAGCGCCTGGATCTCCCGCAGGCGCTCGATGCTGCCGGTCGCTTCCTTGATCGCAAAAATATTGGCGTGCTTCGCCAGCCGCCCGACGGTCTCGGGCAACATGTCTGCCACGGTTCGCCCTGGCACGTTGTACATCATGACCGGCTTGTCGGCGGCATCCGCAACGGCCGTGAAGTGCCGATACAGGCCTTCCTGCGTTGGCTTGTTGTAATACGGCACGACGACCAGGTAGGCGGCGATGCCCGGATCAGCCACGGCGAGCGACAGCTCGATCGTCTGCGCCGTGGAATTCGATCCGGTCCCCGCAATGATCGGCAGGCGACCCGCGGCAATCTCCACAGCCCTGCCGATCAGCTCAATGTGCTCCGACCGTCGCAGCGTGGCAGACTCGCCCGTGGTCCCGGCGATCACGAGTCCGTCCGTGCCCTGCCCGACATGAAAATCAATCAGCCGCTTGAGACTCGCGTAATCGACCCGATTATTGCCGTCGAAAGGCGTTACAAGCGCGACCAGACTACCTCGGAACACAAATGTACCTCGCCACAAATGAGGCGGCGATGTTACTGTTGATGCCCAGTGCTGGCAAGGACTGTCGATCTAGAGTGAAACAGCCAGTCGCTTTGTGTCAGGACGGCCGAAACGCCGCGAGAATTATCTAAGGTTGATTATTGAAAAATGTCACAACTCATTGTTATTTCAGCAGTTGGAACGGACCGAACGGGCGTCGTCCAGGATCTGACCAAGGTCATCCTCGCCTGCGGCGGCAACATCGAGGAAAGCCGCATGACGACGCTGGGTTCGGAGTTCGCAATGTTGCTGCTCGTATCCGGCAACTGGCACACGCTCAACCGACTCGAGCAGGGGCTCGACAAGCTCTGCAAGGGCGATCGGCTGACGATCTCGATTCGCAAGACTGACGTCAAGCCCGCCAAAGAAGACCGCATGCCTTACGCGGTGGATGTCGTCGCGCTCGACCAGCAGGGCATCGTCTACAATCTCGCCGAGTTCTTCTCGTCCCGTGACATCGAGATCGCCGACGTAGCAACCCGCAGCTACTCGGCCGCGCACACAGGCGCACCGATGTTTGCCGTGCAAATGGCCATCAACGTGCCCTCCTCCATCCACATAGCCCAATTGCGCGACGAATTTCTCGAGGTCTGCGATCGCCTGAACCTGGATGCGATACTCGAACCCGTCAAGGCCTGAATGGAAGCCCCCAACAATAGAACAAAGGAAAACGTCATGAGCGCACCCAAACTGAACCGTGTCGTGCCCGATTTCAGGGCGGAAGCGACTCGAAACAAGACGATACGACTCAAGGACCTGCGGGGTCAAAACGTAGTTCTCTACTTCTACCCGAAGGACAGCACCCCGGGATGCACAACCGAAGGCCGCGACTTCAGTCAACTCCACGGCAAGTTCCGGCGACAGAAAACGGTCACTCTGGGTGTCTCACGAGACAGCATCGCTTCACACGAAAAATTCCGCGAAAAGCAGGGATTCCTGTTCGACCTGATTTCCGACCCGGATGAGAAATTATGTAAGGCTTTCGACGTTATTCATGAGAAATCGCTGTACGGCCGCAAGTTCATGGGCGTCGTGCGCAGCACCTTCCTCATTGATGGCAATGGAAAGCTCCGCAAAGAGTGGCGCAATGTGAAGGTCAAGGGCCACGCCGAGGAAGTACTTGAGGCCGTCAAAGCACTATAATTCGGGGGAACACCCGGGCTTGGCCCTAGTCGGACACAGGTATACGCAACGTTGAATTTCTTCCTATGATTCCAGGCACGTCTACACGCGCGCTTACAGCGCTGCTGCTCGCATCGCTGGTATTCGTCAGCGGCGCGGGTGCCGACGATATCAAACTGCCCGACATGGGCAGCCCGGCGGACGCCGTGCTGTCGACCAACGATGAGTCTCAGCTGGGTCGCATGATCATGCGCGATATTCGCCGCAGCGGCCAGGTCGTCGAAGACGCTCTCATCACTGAGTACATCAACGAAATTGGCAGCCGCATCGTGGCGCAGGCCAATGACGGCGACCATAAATTCACGTTCTTCGTCATCGACGATCCACGCATCAATGCGTTTGCATTGCCGGGGGGCTTTATCGGTGTGCACACGGGGCTCATCGAAGCCACGCGCAGCGAAGACGAACTGGCAGGTGTCATCGCACACGAGGTCGCTCACGTCACGCAGCGCCATATCGCCCGCGCAATTCACGCAAACTCGAGGCAGAGCATTATCAGTACCGCGATGATGCTCGGTGCAATTATCGTCGCGGCTGCTGGAGGTAGCTCCGATGCTGTGCAGGGTGCTGTGGCCGTCGCGCAGGGCACGGCCGTGCAGCAACAGATAAATTTCACGCGGACCAACGAGTACGAAGCGGATCGAGTGGGCATCTCGGCGCTCGCAGACGCGGGTTTCGATCCCTACGGAATGGCGTCCTTTTTCGAGGTAATGTCGCGACAAACGACAACCAGTCCCGAAATGCGCGCCCCCGAATTCCTGCGAACGCACCCGGTGACCACAGCACGTATCGCTGAAGCACGGAACCGGGCCCGCGGCTACCCGGTGATTCGAAGCGACAATTCGACCAGCTACGGGATCGCACGTACCCGTATGATCGTCGCCGGTTTCGATACGCCGAAGGAAGCCGTCGCTTACTTTGAGAATCGGCAATACGACAACCAGACTAACGTGGAACGCTACGGACGCGCCGTCGCCTATCAGCGTACCGGCCAGAACTGGGAGGCGCTCGATATTTTTCGGGAGCTACTCGAGGAAGACAAATCCGTCATCGCCTATCACATCGGCCTCGGCCAGACGCTCGTGGCCCTGGACCAGCCGCGTGAAGCGCTCGAGGCCTATGAACGCGCTTTGGGACTCTTCCCCCGTAACGTGCCGCTTGTTCTTGATTATGGCGAGCGCCTTCTGCAGCTCGGCCAGGCGGCCAAAGCACACACGATGTTGCTGGACTTGATGAATAATGTGCCCCCCACACCGGAACAGGTGCGGCTCATTGCACGCGCCGCCAACGAGGCGGGCGAGAACGCCGAGGCATACTACTACCTTTCCGAATACCGCCTGATGATCGGTGACCTGAGCGGTGGTATCGGTTACCTGCAGCAAGCGCTGCGCCTGCCGGAGCTGCAGGAAATCCAGCGAATGCGTTTCGAAGCG
>Ga0224497_10000263_pt1 | contig 39958 bp, 32 predicted proteins | sample SF_Jul11_sed_USG_4_FD_167970 | JGI IMG/M metagenome (GOLD analysis project Ga0224497, IMG submission 167970) | Sediment microbial communities from San Francisco Bay, California, United States - SF_Jul11_sed_USGS_13 | ecosystem: Environmental > Aquatic > Marine > Sediment | place: USA...
AATCGAACAAAAAAAAGGGCGAGATCGTGAGATGAAGAAACCTGCCATGCGCAATACCCATAGCCCCAAATGGCGGCAGCTAAACAATACAGGGCATAGGCTTGATGCTTGGAGTTGCGAGGGTTTTTGGCGTAGACAATAAGGCCGGAAGCTGTGGCGGCGAAACCATTCAGGAGTCCGCTGAAGGCGTAAAAATTCACGTCTAAGACAACGACAGATGATAGATCAACCTAGATCATTGGCTGTGTACACCCTTGAAGGTCTATTGGACAATAAACGCAGGCAGAAGTCAAAAGAGTTGCCAACTTGAATGCCCGGAGGCCACGCCTTTTTGTGCTTCTGTCGATGTCACTCGTTATCACAACGCACGCTGGATCCATGCCATATTGATGTACCGTATGGGGCGATACCCCAGAGAAATATCCGCAGAGAAGGTGCTAGGCCACCTGTTTGAGAATCCCTTCTAGGGGTTTCAGTGTTGGGTAGAGTTCTTCATTTTGGATGAGAGGCCTGAGCGCTTGTGTGCAAACAGCAGGTTTATCCAAGGCAATCAGATAGGCTTGTCCGGCAAACGTTGAATAGATACCCGCATTCATACAGCCCAAGGTGGCGACAATTGATTCCCATTGCATTCGATCAAAAAAGCAAAATTGGCCTTCCTTTTCGGCCTGTCGAATTTTCCCGTAATTATTCAATAGGTCCCGTGCCTCTTCTCGTTGCTGTGGGAGGGCGGCATTGCTGACCAGACTCTGGTAAATACCGGAAAAGTCACCATTCGGTTTTAAATTGGAAATGACCATTCGTCCACCTGGAGCGAGAACACGATACAGTTCTCGCAAGGCCGCACCAGGATCGTGAACATATCCAATCACCAGATTGGAGACAATCCGGTCAAATCGGTTGTCCGGAAAGGGGAGCGGCTGACCTAAATCTACTTGCGCCCATGACTTCGTGACGAAGGGTGTCGGAGCCGTCTTGGCATGTTGCCATTCTGTGGTGGCTGCTGCCATCGCTTTGTTGGCTCGCTTCAACGCGTCAGGAACGACATCAATTCCCACATACTGGATGGACTCCTCCAGGCACGGGACCCCACCACGAGTGCTGGATGACAGCTTATTCAAAAAATACAACCCCGCATTGCCATTTCCACACCCGGCATCCAGAAACTGTTGGCCAGGAATGATGGGGCCCAAGGCATGAAATACATGGTCGAGGAGTTTCACATAATCCCGGCATTTGGCCACCGACTGAAAGTGCCCCAAGTAATCCTGCCAAAAGCCTGCCCCGACGTCGGTCTCTGCCTGTTGTTGCTGCGAAATTTTTTCGCGCCGATTTTGTCGACCAAGATCTAGGCGATGGGGGTTGTGGATCACATCAGGAGAAGGATTCTGTGCCACATGCTCATGGCACTGTGCGATGAGTTGTCGATAGGTTTCACGGGCGGTTTTGGGATTTTCCTGCAGACGATGTAACGCCTCAGGCACCACAGTCCACTGCTTAAGACGTCGACCTAATGCTTGTCGGAAGGTCTGGAGGTCATCGGGAGCGACCCACGCATCTTTTCCGGCGGAAACCAGGATGACGGGGGAGATTAACGATTCCGCGTCAATCAATGTGTGTTCAAGCGTCACAAATTTGTTGGCAATGGCATCACTCAAAAATTGATTCCCCACATTAAAGCCCAAAAAATTCGCCGAGTCAGGGCATTGCCCATCACAATAGCGCGCGAAGAGATCTTCCTGATGAACCGTGGCCGCAGATCGTTGAACATTGACAATGCCCATGAGCATGATCAAGAGGGATAACGATGGACATTCAGCTTCGGCTTTGAGGGCGACTCGCGAAGCTAAACTTGAGGCCACTCCAATGATCCGCGAGTGTGGCCATGTGACCCCCACAAAACGGGTCACAGATTGGAAATCATCCTTCATTGATGAAAGGGACACCTGATAGTGATGTCCATCACTCTCGCCGACATGATTGGTATGGTCATAGCGCACGACATGAAAGCCATTGCTGGCAAAATAATACGCCAAGGTCAAATAATCCCGCTTGGTTTCCCCATACCCCGGGGCAATGACGACGACAGGTCGTCCGGTTGAGTTTCCCTCCATTGGTCGATCATGATAGGCACTAATTCGCTGGCCATTGTCTTTTTCAATGGTGAGGCGGCTACTGGTCACGCCCGTCTTTTTTTGAATGAGGGACCCGTCCTTGATCCCTTCTTGGCTACCACGAAGGGAAAAACCAGGTGCTGAGTCCGAGTGTTCGGGTTTATTGATCTTCCAGGAGGAATTGAACGAATCTTTCACCACGTGTCCGCATACCACGAGTCCCCGATCTACAGGCGACAAGCCTCTCGTGACTGGCGAACAATGACCAGTGCCATCATTCTCTGCTGCGCAGTGTAGAAGAAGATCTGTGGTGCCTTCCCAAGCCGTCGCACCAGATTCCACATGTATGTCTTGAATCACTCCCTGGAACATTTTCAAGGGGTGCGCTTGACCTGAAACACCATATTGCCACTGAATGATCTGTGAAAGTTCTATAGGAGGAAATCCGGTCACACGCAATTGCACAACATCCTCTTGCCACCCGATAAGATATCCATCCCAAGTCCCTCCTAAACACTGCAAAGAGAAGGGAAGTGGCAAAAACACCTGAATTCCAGATAGGTCAACAGGCACTATCTGCTGAGTTACCTGATCCAACACAGCAAATTGATTCATTGAAGTCATACCGGACAATTCGGATGTCAATGTGCTCATGCGATCCCCCACTTTTAACTTAAGTGTTTATACCTATTTAGCGACACAAAACTTTCCCTGGATCACAAAGGACCCTAATGTCTACATCAGCCTGTGATGGAAGAGGGGCGAGAGATGAACCGACTTAAATCTTTTTTTGGGTCATTGATACGGGTGGATGTTCCACCATGAAGTTCGTATCCATTCAACTCTCCTGGTTATGACACTAGAGCAACCTGGATGCCAGAATTTCTGAACTGTGGGAGGTACCATCTTTCTAAGAAAAATCCTTCGAATTTACTAGGAAATTTTTGCCCGAATCATTTCCCTTACAGCAGACCAAGAAATATATTGCCTCTCAATCTGTCGATCTACTGACGATTGAAAAATTAGAACGTTGAGCTCTTTGACATCCACTCTTTCTTTTTCATTGACACGCTTTCTTCTCCTACCTAGAATTTAAAGAAATTGAGAGGAGGTTCGCATGACACACGAATCCGCTCCATCCATCCGCAACGCGGTCATTTCTTCCTACCCTGGGGCAGGAAAGACCACCCTCTGTGAAGCCCTTGCCTTTTCTGCGGGAGCCATTCCGACCATGGGGAGCATTCCTCAGGGGAATACCATTGGTGATTTTGAACCGGAGGAGGTCCACAGACACCATTCCATCAGTTCCGCCATCTGTCAGTTCGAATGGCAGGGGACAAAAATTAATATTATTGATACCCCGGGAATGAGCGATTATGCCTTTGAGGTTCAATCCTCGCTCAGGGCTGTGGATGGCGTGGTGCTTGTCGTGGGAGCCAGTACAGGACTCCGGTCGGAGATCGAGCGAGTCTGGGATCTCATTCAGGAATACGAACTACCCTGTCTCCTGTTTATCAATGAACTGGATAAAGAGCGGGCGGACTATCGCTCCATTCTTGCAGAGTGTGAGAAAACCTTAGAATTCACCGGGGTCCCCCTCACCATTCCAGTTGGAGAAGGGGCACTGCTTACTGGCGTGATCGATCTGATTTCCAGGAATGTCATCACCCCGATTCCCGGCACGACAAAAATCCAGCAAACTGAGATTCCCGCAGAACACCAAGCCATGGCGACTGAGTTTCGGCGCCGAGTCATGGAACAGGTTGCAGAAACTCATGATCAATTGGTGGAGAAATATCTCTCCCAGGGTGAGATCTCAGACGAAGATTTGCAGGATGGATTGACGATCGGCACATTAGAACGGAAATTTGTTCCGGTGTTGTGCGGGTCTGCCACTCACAATATTGGCACAACAACCTTGTTCGATGCGATGCGACGGTTCCTCCCGTCGCCTTCCGATCGTTCCAGTCTACATCCTCACGTCGGGTTGCAACCCCAGTCACATGACGAAGGTCAACGAAAATCTGATCCACACGATCCGTTTTCAGCCTTCGTTTTTAAAACGACCATCGATCCCTTTATGGGGCGTCTTTCGTTTGTGCGAGTTCTGTCCGGGACCTTACACGCCGATTCAGGATTTTATAATGCCTCTCGCCAGACGAAGGAGAAGGGTGGACATCTCTTCTTCTCCATCGGCAAGAAACATCACCAAATTGATCAAGTCCATGCCGGAGATATCGTGGCCATCGGCAAATTGAAAGATACTCAAACCGGTGATACGATTTGCGATGAACGACATCCCATCATATTCCCCGGCCTAAAAATATCCCGCCCGGTTATGTCTTATGCTTTAGAGGTGAAAAGCAAGAATGAAATTGACAAGGTCAGTTTAGGTCTTCATAAGTTAGTAGAAGAAGATCCCTCCCTGGAGTTTCTCCGGAATGAAGAAACTAAAGAGATGTTGTTAAGTGGGGTAGGGCAGAGTCACATCGATGCCACCTTGGAAAAGCTCAGGCGCAAGTATGGAGTTGAAGTGAATTTGCACATGCCGAAAGTCCCCTATAAGGAGACGATCCATCGCATGGCTCAGGCTCAAGGAAAATACAAAAAGCAAACCGGCGGACATGGACAATACGGAGATTGTTGGCTACAAATTGAGCCTCTTCCGCGAGGGACCGGATTTGAGTTCCACAACAACATTGTCGGGGGGGTTATTCCACGGAATTTCATTCCCGCGGTGGAAAAAGGCGTGATCGAAGCTCTGCAACATGGAATTGTTGCCGGGTTCCCCATTGTTGATATCCGAGTGGCTGTCTATGATGGATCTCATCATCCCGTCGATTCTTCCGAGTTGGCCTTTAAAGTCGCAGGATCAATGGCCCTCAAGCATGCCTTAGAGTCTGCTCAAAGCACCCTTCTTGAACCCATCATGTCGGTAGATGTCCTCGTTCCAGATGATCTGGTAGGAACCGTGATTGGAGATCTTAACTCGCGGCGTGGACGCATACAGGGAATGGCTACGAAGGGACACAATCAAATCGTGAAGGCCTTTGTACCGCTGGCGGAAATGCTGAAGTATGCTCCATCGTTAACGTCCATGACGGCCGGGAAGGGCAGTTATGTGATGGAATTTTCAGGTTACGAGGAAGTTCCGAAGGATTGCCTCAATCGCATAGTGGAAGAACATAAAAAAGACAAAGAAGCCGTTTCCTCCCACTAATCCCTTGATGATAGGGTGAGAGTTTTCTCATAAAAGTCTCCAGTGAGTTACATCAAATCGATTACCTTCCTTTTCGCTAAGTCGCTTCCCTCGATATAACGTTGGGTTGTGGTCAGGTTGGCATGGCCTGTCAATTGTTGCACATCCCGTAAGCTGCCCCCAGCATCTGAAATATTTCTCGCCGCGTTGGTAATAAACGTTCGTCGGCCGGAGTGACTACTGCATCGATAAAATCCAAGCCGACGATAGAGATACCAGAACCAATTGACCACGCTTGCTGCGGTCATCGGTCCACTGCGGAATGACTGAAGTGGCCTAGTTGAAATGGACACCTCGAAAAGAGCGATAATCGCCAAAGGAGGTGTGTCATGGGGAGTCATGGAAGAAAACAGTATACGGCGGACTTTAAACGGGAAGCCGTCGGCCTTATCACCCAACAGGGCTATTCCGTGGCCGAGGCGGCCCAGAATCTCGGGGTAAACGCAGGTTTGCTCCGTCGCTGGAAAACAGAAGTGGAGCGGACTGGCCCCGTCGCGTTTCCTGGGAAAGGTCACCAAACGCCAGATCAGGCGGAACTGCATCGTCTGCGGGAGGAGAATCGGCGGCTCCGGATGGAACGGGATATTTTAAAAAAAGCCACGGCCTTCTTCGCGAGCGAGCCGCGATGAAGTATGCGTTTATCCACCGGGAGCGGCAGCGGTATCCGCTGACCGTGCTCTGCCAGGTCTTGCGGGTGAGTCGCAGTGGGTATTATGCCTTTCTGACAGGGAGACCCACGATCCCAGATCACGCGATGGGGGCTCAGGTACGCCGTCTGCATTACGCGTCTCGTCGCACCTACGGGCAACGACGCTTGTGCCAGGCCTTGCGAGCTGAAGGGGTGCTCGTGGGTCGGTGGCGCACCCGAACCCTGATGCGGCACGCCGGGGTGAGCGTGAAGTGGAAGCGGCCCTGGGTAGCCACGCACCACGGACAGCCGTCATGGCGAGCCGGTGGCCCCCAATCGCTTAGATCGGCAGTTTACGGTGACCGCGCCCAATCGCGTGTGGGGCAGTGACATCACGTATCTGCCCACACAAGACGGGTGGCTCTATCTCGCGGTGGTGGTGGATCTGTTTTCCCGGAAGATTGTGGGCTGGGCGAAAGCGGACGTTGAGTGGGCGCTGCTAGATTGTCCATAACCAGTCGCTGCAGTCGCACCAGCCTGGGGCTGGCCGCTCATCGAGATGTTAGGACGCTTGGGAAGGGCGATAGTTGAGTATTTCACTCACCGAACAGATAGTTTTTAAATGCCATTGAGTTATGAGATTTGGGGAGAAATGCTACGGCAGGGTTTTGATCACAATGAAAAATGCCTTTGCCTTTCGGATAATTCTAAGTAAAACTGTCTGCCCCGGCTTCACTTTGGCCACGGCTTCAGAAAATTGCGTGACGGTTCGAACCGTTTGCCGATTGACCTCGTTGATTAAATCTCCTTCATGAACCCCCTCGGAATGGGCGAGTCCGCCCTGTTCAACTTTGGTCACGAGTACACCCACGGTTTCTTGCAGTTCAAATTGCTCGGCGAGTGCGGCTGTTAGCCCTTGGACATCAAGCCCTAAGGTGACCTCTGATTTTTGTAAGGGGAGTGAGGCCAACATGGATTTCTCCTGCCTTTCCGCCATCGGCACGAGATAGGTCAATTCTTTGCCGTCCCGTAACACAAGAATTTTGGCGTTATCACCAGGTCCGACACGAGCGACAAGTCGAGACAGTTGGTTCGGCGAATCAACGGGACTGTCGTCAACCGACACAATGATATCCCCTGGCTTAATTCCGGCCACATGGGCGGGATCGTGTTCATAGACTTCGTTGACGAGGACCCCATGGCCTTCCTTGATCCCAAATTGTTCCGCGAGTTCTTTGGTGAGAGATTGAATCCCGACACCAAGCCACCCCCGAACCACTCGCCCCTGAGACACTAATTGATCGACCACACGCGAAACCATGTCGGCGGGTATGGAAAATCCAATGCCTTGTGCCATATGGATAATGGCGGTATTGATCCCGATTACCTCACCTCGAAGATTAAAAAGTGGGCCTCCTGAATTCCCAGGGTTAATTGCCGCATCTGTTTGAATGAAATTTTCATACCGAGAGAGATTAAGGCGCTCTCGTCCAATCCCACTCACGACGCCAAGAGTCACTGTGCGGTCTAACCCCATCGGATTTCCCACAGCCAATACCCATTGACCAACTTTTAAGGTGTTGGAATCCCCGAAATGGGCAGCTGGAAATTTCCGGTCTGATTGAATTTTGAGGACCGCGATATCGGTTTCTTTATCACGTCCAATGACCTGCGCAATCATGTTGGACCTATCGGATAGCCGTACATCAGCCTCCATCGCGTCTTCACCAACCACATGATTGTTGGTCACAATAATTCCATCTTCGCGCACAATGACGCCTGACCCGCTCCCTTGAGAAAAGGGCGCCCGTCGCTGAAACCCTTGCCCCTGAGATATCTCACGGATTGGCGTAATATTGACCACGGTCGGCGTCACTCGTTCAGCCAGACTCGTGATGGTATATTCGATATCTTCAAGAAGTTGAAGCCCTCTCAGTTCTTTGGCTGGCTGGCTGAATGCCGATGACGTAGAAATGAACAAAAGAAGACAACATGACGAAAGCGCGAGTGAAAATTTCTTAAAGTTCATCTTAAATATTAAATTTATATATGTCGGATAATAAATATTATGTCAAATAGAAAAGAGGCTCATTTTACTTTCAGTCCCCTGCATAAGGCGACGAATATTTTCTTTGTGACAGATAAATATGAGAGCCATGACTCCTAAGGCAAAAAAGCAAAGATAGAGGTCGTGAGTCAGGAAAAAGGCCAAAAATGGGAACACCCCAAAAGCCCACAGGGCTCCACCTGAGGAATACCTGAAAATCAATACGGCTCCTAACCAAACACCAACAAGAAGCCCTCCAATCAACGGATGAATACCTAAAATGGCACCCAAAGCTGTGGCTACTCCTTTCCCTCCTTGAAATCGCAAAAAAATGGAGAAGACGTGACCAAGGATGACGGAAAAGCCCACGATTAGAATCCAGTGCCAGGGAAACCCCATGAAGCCCGCGATGGTCGTCGCGAGCGTTCCCTTGCCTAAATCCCCAAGCAGAGTAAGGAATCCTACTTTTTTGCCCGAAACTCGGAGAACATTAGTGGAGCCGATATTGTGGCTTCCGTGAGTTCGTGGATCATCTGCTCCGAATATGCGAGAGACGACCAAGCCAAACGGGATAGATCCTAAGAGATAGGCGCCGACCACTCCAAATAGATACAGTTCCATCTTCTAGCGTTTTGGGAACACCACCTACCAATATTGCGGACTAATTTTCTTAAATATTTGCATGAGGTATCGCCAGCCGGAAAGAAGGGAAAAAAACAAGGCAACATACAGAAGACCAGTTCCAATAGCAGCCAACGCAGCCTCACTATGAATCCAGACTCCCTGAAGAATCAGACAGAGAATGCCTCCAATTTGCCCGATGACTTTAAATTTCCCAAGAGAGTCCGCTGGAACCACAAAGCCTTCTTTTGCGGCAACAACCCTGGCGCCTGTCACAATCATTTCACGTGCGATCATGACAATGGCCAACCACACGGCCACACGCTGAAATTGCACAAGAAGAATGAGGCCGGAGGCCACCAGAAGTTTATCGGCAACCGGATCAAGCAATTTCCCTAAATTGGTAATCTGCCCGCTTTTTCGGGCCAAATATCCGTCGAGAAAATCCGTGAATGCCGCCCCGGCAAACACCAGGCCGGCGGTCAGGGCCCTGTCAGGGCTGGATTCAGAGAAAAGCCAAACAAAGACAGGAATCAACAAGATTCGCAAAAGAGTAATAGAATTAGGAAGATTGAGATACGCTTCTCCCCTAATTACATCATTGCGTTCAGATTTTCCTTTTACCGCTTCCGATTGATTCATGATGACCCGGATATTTCTTCCAGAAAACTCAAGTAAGAGGAGAGATTTCTCCTTTTCCAGTTACCTGCCAAATCGCTTGAAGTTGTTCCAATAAACCTCGCAACTCACTCAAGCGTATCATATTTGGCCCATCCGATAACGCCTCCTCCGGACGAGGATGAACTTCCATAAAAAATCCGTCACAGCCGACGGCAGCCGCCGCGCGGGCTAACGGCGCCACAAATTCCCGTTGTCCTGAAGAGACCGTTCCCCCGCCGCCAGGCAATTGCACGCTGTGGGTCGCATCAAATACCACCGGGTATCCCAGATTTCTCATGACGGGTAATGAGCGCATATCGACGACAAGATTTTGATAGCCGAAGCTAGCCCCTCGCTCCGTTAAGAAAATTTTGCTGGTCCCGGCTTCTTGAAGTTTATTAACCACATTCGCCATATCCCATGGAGATAGAAATTGTCCTTTTTTCACATTGACCACCCGGCCGGATTTGGCAGCCGCACAAAGCAAATCAGTCTGTCGACATAAAAATGCCGGTATTTGCAACACGTCTACAACTTCAGCAACCTGAGAAACATCGTGGACTTCGTGAATATCCGTTAAAATGGGGACACCTAACTCACGCTTAACTTTCTTGAGGATTTTCAAGCCTTCTGCAATGCCTAATCCCCGGAATGAAGAAATCGATGTGCGGTTGGCCTTATCATAGGACGACTTGAAGATGAATGGGATGCTGAGGCCCCTGGCAATCTCCAAAATCGCAGCAGCAGTCTCCATGACCAATTTCTCGCTTTCGATAACGCAAGGCCCCGCAATTAAAAAATGCGGGCAACTCCCGCCAACGGAGAACGGGCCAATGTCGACTTGAGTTGGCTGAGCCATGATAAATCCTGTGTGTTACGTGCCGAATTTTCTTTGAAGTGCGGCGCCAATGAATGCCGTAAAGAGAGGATGAGGAGAACACAGTCGAGACTGAAACTCTGGATGGAATTGTGTACCCACAAACCAGGGATGCCCTTGCAATTCGATGATTTCTACCAGCCGTCCGTCAGGGGAGGTCCCACTAATCGTCAGACCCTTTGAGGTCAAGGCTTCCAGGTACTCATTGTTGAATTCATAGCGATGGCGGTGTCGTTCACGAATATCCGATTGCTCATAGGCCGCAAAAGCAAGGGTATTGGGAATTAAATGACAAGGAAAGCCTCCCAATCTCATTGTCCCGCCTTTCTCTTGAATGGATCGTTGCTCGGGAAGCAGGTCAATCACCGGATACGGTGTATCCGGGTTAAATTCTGAACTATTGGCATTTTGAAGTCCACCTAGACTTCTAGCAATTTCAATCACTGCGCATTGCATGCCCAAGCAAATGCCAAAGAATGGAAGATGTCTCTCCCTGGCATACCGTATCGTATCAATTTTTCCTTCGATCCCTCGAAGGCCGAACCCTCCAGGAATTAAGACTCCGTCCACATCAGCTAACAGGCGTTCCGGGCCGTCCTTTTCGATATCACCGGATTCCACCCATGCAATATGAACGCCTGTTTCATCGCGCAACCCGCCATGAGTCAACGCTTCCGATACACTCTTATAGGATTCGCGAGATTCCACATATTTGCCAACCAATGCGATCGTGACTTCGTGCCGGGGCCGCTTTATCTTCTGGACTAAGATGTCCCAATCCCGAAGGTTGGGTGGCCGTGTTTCAAGATGGAGTGAACGGACAATGAGTTCATCCAGCCCTTCCTTTCTCAGGATAATCGGCACTTCGTAGATGGAATCCACATCTTTGGCCGTGATGACAGAGCCTTTATCCACGTTACAAAACATGGCAATTTTATCTTTCACTCCAGGAGGGAGAAACCGGTCCGTCCGACACATCAGGATATTGGGTTGAATGCCGATTTCACGAAGTTTATTGACCGAATGCTGGGTCGGCTTGGTTTTGAGTTCCCCGGCTGTTCCGATATAGGGCACCAAGGTGAGATGAATATACAAGACGTTTTCCCGACCGACCTCATAGGGCATCTGCCGAATCGCCTCTAAAAACGGCAAACTTTCAATATCACCGACGGTCCCGCCAATTTCCACGATCACCACGTCCACGTCATGTGCCACATTGAGAATCGTCTGCTTAATGGCGTCCGTAATATGGGGGACGACCTGAACGGTCGCTCCAAGATATTCCCCTCTTCGCTCCCTTTGAATCACCGACTCATAAATCCGCCCTGTCGTACAGTTATTTTCACGGTGTAATTGAACCGTGGTAAATCGCTCATAATGACCCAAGTCTAAATCGGTTTCCGCTCCGTCATCGGTGACATAGACTTCCCCATGCTGATACGGATTCATCGTGCCTGGGTCGACATTAATATAGGGGTCCAGCTTCAAAAAGGTAATGGTCATGCCACGGCTTTCTAATAAATGCCCGATAGCCGCAGAAGACAAGCCCTTGCCTAATGACGAGACCACTCCGCCTGTCACAAAAAGAAATTTACTCATGATTTTTTCTGGTTATTGAAGATGATGCCCACATGCCCTCCCCTGTTATCTGTCGACTCCACCATATTGGTCTACCTCTTTTCAACCCTCTGTATAGCTTCCAACGGTTTCTCCCTCGGCTCACAGGAGTTCTTTGAAAAAAGACCTTCCGCAGCGATGATATCCTCAGGAGTATCGATACGAATCGATTCATGTTCTGTTTCCCAAACCATCATGGGAAGACCATGTTCTAATGCTCGCAGTTGCTCCAACTTTTCCGCCTCTTCAAGATATCCCGTTGGCAACCCGGCAAATCGTAACAACTCCGATTTCCTGAAAATATACACCCCCAAATGCATATAGGCGATACGATTATTTCCAGAAGGCACTCCATCACGCCAGCAGGGTATCGGACTTCGTGAGAAATACAGGGCCTGCCCGTGGACATCGGTCACGACCTTCACGATTGCCGGATTGGCTAGATCTTGCATGCGGTGTAATTGTCGTTTCAACGTCCCCATTCCAGCCTGAGAAGAAACAAAGGGAAGGATGAGATCATTAAGCAACCCTGGGTGCTGAGGAATTTCATCCGCTTGTAAATTGACAATCACGTCATATTTCAATTGAGAAATCACTTTCGCCACCCGGTCCGTTCCTGTTCGACAGGCTTCCTTGACGAGACAGACTTCTCCACCAAAATTCAAGACCCCTTGCTGGATGGCTTCCTGGTCGGTAATAACCAGGATTTGCCCCACGTGCGTGGCGTGTTGAACCGCTTCATAGACATGTTGGATCAGGGGCTTTCCGGCCAAAAGCGCGAGTGGTTTTCCCGGAAATCGAGATGATCCGTAGCGAGCCGGGATACACAGACTGACGAGGTGGTCAGTTGTAGTCATGCAGTAATGCCTCTTGGAGTTGTGCTCCAGTCACTGTGGCTGTACCCACCATGCCGACCACAATACCTGCGGCTTGATTGGCTAACACCGCAGCCTCAGGAAGTGAGGCTTGAGCACTGAGCGCTAATGCGAGAGTACTGATGACCGTATCTCCCGCTCCCGTCACATCATAGACTTGTCGAGCCACCGCCGGGATGCTCCAGGATTGACCCGTCTGTTCAAAAATACTCATTCCCTCCTCTCCCCTCGTCACGACGACTGCCTGGCACTGTAAGCGTTGTTGAAGAGAAACACCAATGTGTTCAATTGGAACATCCTGGGTTGGGAGAAACCCTGCCGCCTGCTTGGCTTCGAGATGATTGGGTGTGATGACCGTGACTCCCTGATAATACGCCATATGCTCCACCTTCGGATCCACCACAATCGGCACGCCGTACTGATCGGCCAAGGTATGAATGGCCTTCATCAGGTCCTCTGTGATCATGCCTTTTGCATAATCAGAAATCACCAGGCAGGAGACTTCAGGGAGACGGGAAGCCACATGTCGAATAATTTTTTTTATCAGTTGCGACGAAATGTCATGGCGTTGCTCCACATCAAATCGAACAATTTGCTGATTGTGGGCCACCACTCTCGTTTTTTTGATTGTGGGACGGCTGGAATCGATAAAGACGCCGCGAGTAGACGTGGACGATCGTCGAATATCTGCAAGAAATTGTTTGCCAACTTGATCGGCACCGACCACCCCGCATAACTCAGCCTGTCCACCTAAGGTCATAATATTATGATACACATTCGCTGCTCCACCCATGCGATACGATTCAGAATCCACATGAACGACCGGTACAGGCGCTTCCGGAGAGACACGATGCACCTTGCCCCAGACATAATGATCCAGAATGAGATCTCCGACGACCAGAATGCGAGCACGAGAGAAGCGTTGAATATACTGCTTGAATTTCCGAGGGGAAATCGATGGGACAACGGATAGCGGTTTCATCCTTGATTCAGCACAATGTAAAAGTTCTGGTTGGTTCAGGGGGTCGCACCAATTATTCGATGAGCTTTCCAATCCGTTCCCATCGAATCCAATCGGTCCAAGCTCCTTGCCCATTCCATGACCAATACACCAGAAAGGCTCTGCCTTTAATTTTATCCATTCGCACAAATCCCCAAAACCGACTGTCCAGACTTTGGTCACGGTTGTCACCCATCACAAAGTATGATTCGGGAGGAACCGTTAAGGGACCCAGATTATCGCGGGGATTGATACGACCATCAATGATTCCCGGGTCGACCCGCTGTGTAAAGGCATTATCCAACAATGGCTGTCCATTCACGATTACGTGTTTATTCTGAATATGGATGGTATCACCAGGGAGTCCGATCACCCGCTTAATGAAATCTTTATTTTCATCCTCAGGGTAGCGAAACACAATGATATCCCCACGCGCCGGAGGATCAAAACTCATCACGATCGTTGAAGAGAAACAGGTGACTGGGGGGAAGGAGACCTGGAACTCACAGTCTTTCGGCAACTGAAACCCATAGGCCAGCTTGGAAACGAGAATATGATCGCCAATCATTAAGGTCGGAATCATCGACCCCGATGGGATCTTAAAGGCTTGGACCACAAAGACTCGAATGGTCAGCGCCAGAATAATCGCAATCACCAAGGCCTCGGCATATTCACGAATGATCGACTTTTTGGATATCTCCATTTCCTCGGAACTTGAAGCAACTGAAGATTCCTCTGGCAGGTCTTTTTCGGAAGGTTTGGTCATTTTGGGCTGTTGTGGATCTTGAGTGGTCATCAGTGTTCAATTCGGATCGGTCTTTAAAATAGCCAGGAATGCCTCTTGAGGGACTTCGACGCGCCCTACTTGTTTCATTCGCTTTTTTCCTTCTTTTTGCTTCTCCCACAATTTTCGCTTTCGGGAAATATCCCCACCATAACACTTGGCCGTCACGTTTTTCTTCAGTGCGCCAATGGTTTCCCGAGCAATGATGCGTTTGCCAATGGTTGCCTGAATAACAATTTCAAACATTTGCTTGGGGATTAATTCTTTCATTTTTTCGGCTAATTGTCGTCCGCGGCTTTGCACTTTATCCTTATGCGCGATAAGGGAGAGGGCATCCACTGTCTCACCATTCAGCAATAAATCCAATTTCACCAATTCAGACTCGCGATAACCCAGCAATTCATAGTCTAACGAGGCATACCCTTGAGTTCGGGATTTTAGGCGATCGTAAAAGTCTAACACAATTTCATTTAATGGGATTTCATAGATTAACATGGACCGGGTTGGATCAAGATATTGCAGCCCCACCTGAATGCCACGACGCTCCTGACACAGCTGAAGAACATTCCCGATATACCGCTCCGGCGTAATCATCGTGGCTTTGATAAAGGGCTCTTCAATTCGTTCGATCTGTGCAGGATCCGGAAGCTTGGAGGGATTATCGATCACCAGGGTTTCTCCCTTGGTTGTGAACACACGATAGACCACTGTCGGTGCGGTACTGATCAGATCCAGTCCGTATTCCCGCTCCAATCGCTCTCGAATAATTTCCATGTGGAGGAGCCCTAAAAACCCACATCGGAATCCAAATCCCAAGGCCAGGGACGTTTCCGGTTCATAGACAAAGGAGGAATCATTCAGCTGCAATTTCTCCAGAGAATCCCGCAGGTCCTCAAACTTGGCATTGTCGGTCGTATATAACCCACAAAAGACCACCGGTTTGACATCACGGTACCCAGGCAAGGCCACGCTCGTGGGTTGCTTTGGGTCCGTAATGGTATCGCCAATTTTGGTGTCGGATAATTCTTTCATCCCGGCACAAATATACCCGACTTCCCCAGGCCCAAGCCGACTCACCTTGGTCCGCTTCGGTGAAAAGACGCCAACCTCCAGGACTTCAAATTCACGTCTGGAAGACATTAACTGAATCATCATATTGGGGGTAACTTCTCCATCCATGACTCGAAGGAGCACCACGGCTCCCTGATAATTGTCAAACCAGGAATCAAAAATCAGAGCCTTTAAGGGTTGATCAATTGAACCGACAGGAGCCGGAATAATCTGAACCACACCCTCAAGGACCTCCTTCACCCCTCGACCATCTTTAGCACTGACTAAAAAGGCCTCTTCACTCGACAACCCCAACACATCTCGAATTTGGACCTTGACCCCTTCCACATCGGCACTCGGCAAATCAATTTTATTAATGACAGGAATAATGACTAAATCATTCGAAATCGCCAGATAGGCATTGGCAATCGTCTGCGCCTCCACTCCCTGGGTGGCATCGATTAACAGAAGGGCGCCCTCACAGGCAGCCAGGCTCCGTGATACCTCGTAGGCAAAGTCCACATGCCCGGGCGTATCAATGAGATTAAACTGATATTCCTGCCCATCCGAGCTCTGAAAGCGCGTCGTCACCGCATGCGCTTTGATCGTAATGCCGCGCTCACGTTCCAGATCCATGGCATCCAGATATTGGGCACGCGCTTCACGTGCAGACACGGCACCGGTGATTTCCAAAAATCGGTCGGCAAGAGTGGATTTACCGTGGTCGATATGAGCAATAATTGAAAAATTGCGGATGTTGTTTTGAGGGAAGGCTTTACTCATTCGAAGTGACCGTGATTGTAATGAGACCCTAAAAGGTTGTCAAAAATCGATGGATTCCGCTAGGTTATTGCCTGGAAAACGACCATGACTCTCAAAACAAGGCGCACAGCATTACAAAAAGATGATTGCGAGTACGTGTGGCACCCTTTTACCCAAATGCAGGAATGGGAGTGCCAGCCTCCTCTCATCATCAGACGCGGAAAAGGTTCTTATGTCTATGATATGGACGGCAACGCCTATCTCGATGCGACGGCATCCATCTGGGTGAATGTCCATGGGCATCGACATCCTCGCATTGATCAGGCCATTCGCCACCAACTCACCCAGATAGCGCATACCACGCTGCTGGGGCTTTCTAACCCTCCAGCCATTCAATTGGCCAAGGCGCTTATTCGCCTGGCTCCGAAAGGCTTACGAAAAGTCTTTTATTCGGACAACGGCTCCACCGCCGTTGAAGTTGCGGCAAAGATGGCTATCCAGTACTGGCAACAATGTCCGACTCCCCAACCACGAAAAACCCGGTTTATCCACCTAGGGATGTCTTATCATGGCGATACCGTGGGAAGCGTGAGCCTTAGCGGAATCGAACTGTTCCGCAGGCCTTTTTCTTCACTCCTCTTTCCAACCCATGACATTGAGCCCCCTTACTGCTATCGATGTCCCCTTCAGTTGCAATTTCCTCAATGCCGTCTCGCCTGTCTTGAACCCCTTAAAAAACTTCTTCATGCACACCATCAGGAAATTGCAGGCCTCATTCTTGAGCCCATGGTGCAAGCGGTCGCCGGGATCATTCCTTCCCCTCCAGGATACTTGAAACACGTCAGGGAGTTATGCACGCGGTACAAGGTCTTATTCATTGCAGATGAAGTTGCTACGGGGTTTGGACGAACGGGTCGGATGTTTGCCTGTGAGCATGAAGAGATCTCTCCGGATATCATGGCTATTGCCAAAGGTTTAACGGGAGGCTATCTCCCATTAGCCGCCACGTTGACGACAACCGCCATTTATGAAGCGTTTTTGGGAGAAGGGCATGAAGACAAAACATTTTTCCATGGACATAGTTATGCAGGAAATCCCTTGGGATGTGCGGCGGCTCTGGCCAACCTCGCCATCTTTAAGAGTGAGCGAACTCTCGCAAAGCTTCAACGACGGATCCCAAAATTTCGCACAGCTCTTGAATTACTAACCAACGATCCTTGGGTTGGGGACATCCGGCAATGTGGGTATATGGTTGGGATTGAATTGGTTCAGCATAAATCCCAAAAAATTCCGTTCCCTGCTTCCGAACGCATTGGTCAGAAAATAGCCATGACCGCCAGAGCATTAGGGCTGTTGATCCGTCCCATCGGCACAATTATGATTCTCATGCCCCCTCTTTCCGCCAGCGTCAAGGAACTTGATCAAATGGTATCTATTTTAAAACTCGCGATCTCGGTGGTTCGTGCCTCCAGCGCATCTTCCTCAATGGAACCACGGACGTAAAATGTGTCGCATACGTCAGCCTAGGAGCCTGTCGGACTTGGGAGATCGAGAGCGAAAAAGAGGTTGAGCGAGGCCAGATTTTGACGATTTCGTCGGCCCAGAGTGGGACTATGGTCCAAGAAAGCGGCGGAATATGGACTGCTTAGACACTTTTGCCGCCGATTCATCCTAAGTCCGACAGGCTCCTAAATGAGCTCGACTGTTTGGCCAATGTGCAATTCACACCGGTCCACCGCCCGTCCTTGCTTGACAAAAATCTCGATATGCCCATTACTATTAATTAAGGCTTCCGGGAGTCCCATGGCGCCTTCTCCATAATGATTTTTTATTCCCTTAATGACGACATCTCCAATTTTGAGACCGGAGTATTCCTTCTTGGTGACTGATCGAAATGTCTCGATATCGGCCATGGTGATATTCGTCATGGCATTACCAAAATGGTCGACATAGACAATTCGCCCATGAAGGGTCTGCTGTTGCATACGTGGGGGATCAAGAGGAAGCGTGACGTAATCATGAATGAGCCGCCCGTAAGACCCAGGAACCTGCCCCTTCGTCAACCAGGCGGCAGAGGGTGCAAACAAATCCCGGCCATCAAACGTCGCTCCGGCAGAATCCAATCGGTATTGTTTATTCTCAATCGATCGAACTTCAACCGACGTTTCCTCTTGGAGCACGTAGCTCAAGACGCCATTATCCGGAGCCAGGAAAAAATGTCTGGAGGTTGAGGCCAAAATCGCTCTTCGGGAGCTCCCCACACCAGGGTCTACGACCACCACATGCACCGTTCCATCTGGAAAATATTGATAACACGATTTCAAAAAAAACGCCGCCTGTTCAACCCCATGCGCTGGAATTCGATGCGTCAGATCGACGATGCGTATTTGAGAATTAATTCCAAGCATCACGCCCTTCATACTTGGGACAAAATAGTCGACATCCCCAAAATCAGTGACCAACGTAACTAAGGAAATGGCGGAAGGCATGGTTATAGCTCCTCAAAACAAATGGACTGGATTTGATATTCAATAACTCCGGCAGGTCGATGCACTTCAACAATATCTCCAACCCGATGCCCAATCAGCGCACGCCCAATAGGAGATTGAACCGAAATCGAACCATTTTTGATATCGGCTTCTTCTTGGCCCACCAAGGTATAGCATTTTTCTTCTTGTGACTCTAAACTTAAAATGGAGACCGTGACCCCAAACACGACCGTGTCACTTTGCCCACTCGATATTTCCACCACTTGAGCAATACTGAGTTTATGCTCAAGCTCAGACATCCGTGTATCAATAAATTGCTGCTGCTCCTTGGCGGCTTTATATTCGGCATTTTCCTTGAGATCACCATGTTCACGAGCCTCGGTAATGGCTTGAATGTTTTTAGGGCGATCTTCCCGTCGCAGCCTGGCCAGTTCCGCTTGCAGTGCCTCATGTCCTTTTTTTGTGATAGGAATTTTCATGAAACCACACTCCCCTCTATAAGATCCTGGAACTCGGATGGTCAATAATCCATCATCGCGTCACGTCCTCTTAGGCTTACTCGGCTGGCATCGCAGAATGATATTCCTGTAGGCAGCGAACCTCCATGGACGTTTTCTTCATCGCCTCTATTCCTGATATGGCTGCTTGCGCGGCTTGAATGGTCGTAAAGTAAGGAATCCCGCCGAACACAGCCGCCTTGCGAATTGGTGCGGAATCTTCCTGAGAAGAAGCACCTCCTACGGTATTTACGACCAGGGACAGTTCTTTATTCTTGAGTAGATCTCCGATATGAGGCCGAGCTGCATTAATTTTGTTCACTGTCACCACGGTGATCCCATGTGCCCGCAAAAACGCCGCAGTCCCTGTTGTGGCGTTGAGTGAAAACCCGAGTTGAGCGAGTCGTTGCGCGAGAGCAAGAGTTGCGGGTTTGTCCCCATCCTTCACGCTGAGGAGAGCAGTTCCTCCCAAAGGCAAAGGCATTCCCGATGCCGCTTGAGATTTTGCAAACGCCCACCCGAAGCTTTGATCAATCCCCATAACCTCGCCCGTCGAACGCATCTCGGGACCCAACAAGACATCAGAGACGCCAAGCTTTGTAAATGGAAAGACGGCTTCCTTGATGGCGATGTGGGAAAAAAGTGGATTCTGCGTAAAGCCTAAGTCCTGCAAGGTCCTCCCCGCCATAATCTTCATCGCGTGTTTGGCCAAAGGCACACCGATGACCTTACTGACAAAAGGAACCGTGCGAGAGGCGCGCGGATTCACTTCTAAAATATACACCGACCCATCCTTAACAGCATATTGAATATTCATCAGCCCCACCACATGTAACTCCTTAGCTAGGAGAATCGTCTGATGATTGATGGTTTCAAGAATCTCTTCATTGAGAGAATGCGCCGGCAACGAACACGCCGAATCTCCGGAATGAATTCCCGCCATTTCGACATGTTCCATGATGCCAGCCACTACGACGTCTGTCCCATCCGCAATGGCATCGACATCAACTTCTATGGCGTCTTCAAGATAATCATCAATTAAGAGAGGATGTCTTCCCAAATCCGTGCCGTTTCTCTGAAGGTATTCATCTAACGTGTTGGCATCATACACGATTTGCATGGCACGCCCCCCTAACACATACGATGGACGCACCATCACCGGATAGCCAATGTTGACGGCAATAATATGGGCTTCATGTGAGGACCGAGCTGTGCCGTTTTGCGGCTGCAGCAAGTTGAGTTCGATTAACAAATCACTAAACCGTTTTCGATCTTCTGCGCGGTCAATGGCATCCGGCTGTGTTCCCAAAATCCTGACCCCCTCTTGCTCTAACGGGACGGCAAGCTTGAGAGGCGTTTGTCCACCGAATTGCACGACAACTCCATCCGGACGTTCGGTCAGGACAATTCGCAAGACATCTTCTTTCGTCAACGGTTCAAAATACAGGCGATCGGAAATATCATAATCCGTACTGACGGTTTCCGGATTGCAATTGACCATAATCGTTTCAATGCCTTCTTCTTTTAAGGCCATCGCAGCATGCACACAACAGTAATCAAATTCAATGCCTTGACCGATCCGGTTCGGTCCTCCGCCTAAGATCATAATTTTTCGTTGCTGAGTAGGACGAGATTCACAGGGGAAACCCGACGTTGAATAGAGATACGGGGTATGCGCCTCAAACTCTGCACCACAGGTGTCCACCCGTTTAAACACGGTGCCGTAACCAGAATCTCTGACATGTCGCCATTGACGAATCGTATCTTCCTCTCTCCCGATGAGTTGACCAAGCCGTTGATCGGAAAACCCAAGGCCTTTCGCTTGTTCAAGGAGAGGCACCAGGGAATCGGGGCATCCTTTGCGGGCGTCGTTTGAACGATCGTTCCCAAATTCTTCCTTGTTTTTGCGAACCCATTCCGCTTCAAATTCAACGAGTTCTTCAATTTCATGTAAAAACCAGGGGTCAACCCGCGACAGATGATACAGTTCATCTACTGACATCCCGATTCGGAACGCATCAGCCAGAAACCACAGGCGATCCGCCGTTGGAATCCGAACCTCAGATTGAAGACGCTCATACAGCGGATGATCCGATCCAGCAGAGCCTTTTTTTCCATCAAGCCCGTGTAACGACACCAACCCATACCTGTCTGTTTCAAGGGAACGAATGGCCTTCTGCAAGGCTTCTTTGAAGGTGGCAGCGAGTGACATGGCTTCTCCCACGGATTTCATGTGGGTTGTGAGGACTCGATTGACACCTTCAAATTTCTCAAACGTAAACCGAGGAATTTTCACGACCACATAGTCAATGGTCGGCTCAAAACAGGCTTTGGTCACTTGCGTAATATCATTGGGAAGCTCATCAAGGGTATACCCGATGGCCAACTTCGCTGCGATCTTGGCAATCGGAAACCCGGTCGCCTTTGATGCCAACGCGGAACTTCTGGAGACGCGAGGATTCATCTCAATGACCATCAATGCCCCATTGTCCGGATTCAAAGAAAATTGAATATTGGATCCGCCGGTATCCACCCCAATTTCCCGAATGATGCGAATGGCCGCATCTCGCATGTGTTGATACTCTTTATCAGACAAGGTCATGGCCGGGGCCACCGTAATACTGTCTCCCGTATGTACACCCATCGGATCAAAATTCTCGATGGGGCAGACAATAACCACATTGTCCTTGGAGTCCCGCATGACTTCTAACTCATATTCCTTCCATCCCAGGAGAGATTGTTCGAGCAAGGCTTGTCCAACAGGACTGGTCACCAGAGCCCAATCAATATATTTATCAAACTCTTCACGGTTATAGGCAATATTGCCCCCTGCTCCTCCCAAGGTGAACGATGGACGGACGATAGCGGGAAATCCTATTTTTTCAAGGAGTTGCAACGCTTCTTCTCTTGACCGAAATGCCCCGCTTGCCGCCACGTTCAATCCAATTCGCTTCATCGCCTGTTTGAATAATTCCCGATCTTCGGCCTTTTGGATTGATTCATAGGAAGCTCCGATGAGTTGAACTCCGTGTTTTTCCAGGATACCTCGTTTCACTAATTCCACGGTGACATTCAGCGCAGTCTGCCCTCCCATGGTGGGAAGCAGGGCATCAGGATGCTCACGCTCCAGAATCGCTTCCACCACTTCTACGGTAATCGGCTCCACATAGGTCCGATCCGCGAGATCCGGGTCGGTCATAATAGTGGCCGGATTACTATTGACGAGGACGACTTCAAAGCCTTCCTCCTTCAGCGCCGTGCACGCTTGCGTTCCGGAATAGTCAAACTCACAACCTTGACCAATGACGATCGGTCCAGAGCCGATTAACAAAATTCGATGGATGTCGTTTCTACGTGGCATGATGGGCTCTCAGGATTTTGAAACAGATCCGGGCATCGGTATTTTTTGAGGAGTTTCAGGTGATACGGGAGGCGCTGTCTCAGGATGATAGAATCTCATCGCTTGGGGAATCCAGGCTTCAATTTGATTAATCCTGGTCACATCAGAAGGATGAGTGGATAAAAATTCCGGAATCGCATTTTGACTGCGAAAACAGAATTTCCCTATCATTTTTCTCGGACACCCACTCATGCGTTCCCAAAAAGGCACCGCTTCTCTCGGGTCATATCCGGCCTTTGCCATCAATTGCAGCCCAATAAAATCGGCTTCCGTTTCCTGGTCACGGGAATTGGGAAGGGCCACGCCCACTCCATAGGCACTCATGGCACCAATAGCCAGGCCAGGGTCGACGCCCCCGGCGGCGGCACCAGCCAAAGCCCCGATTTGAGCAATTTGTTCCAGAATCCCACGACTGTATCGCTCGGCTCCATGCCGTTGCAACGCATGGGCAACTTCATGTGCCATCACCGTCGCAAGTCCGGCTTCTGTTTGTGTGTATTTTAAAATACCGGTAAACACGGCCACTTTCCCCCCTGGCAACGCAAAGGCATTCACTTGATCATCATCCTGAATGACGGCAAATTCCCAGATATATTCCGATTTATTTGCTGCCTTGGCAATGCGTTGCCCCACACGATTCACCATTAAGGTAATTTCCGGATCTCTGCTTAATGGCGCCGACTTCAGGACCTCGCGAAATGCTGCAAGCCCCAGGGCAATTTCCTTTTCCTCCGAAATATAAATCAATTGATCTCTGGCCGTGCCCGGAGCCTTTTGACAAGCTGAGCTCAGCAACAGAAACGCGCACATCACACTGGCCATGACCCCTAGAAAAAATCTTCCATAGAGGGTTAGCTGGGTCATAGTAGTAACATTCTTCACTTCGCTACATCGGCAGACTTACGGCATCCACATGTACAGCATTTGTGGTGTCCCTCCGGTCAATACGTTGAAAAGAGAATGCGCATCGACTTGAGGAAACCCGATAGGCCCAATCTGAGGAGGATCGAACTGTGAGTAGATATTGTGATGAGTTCCCCCTCCCCTGATGTAGGTCACGACTGTGGCGTGTTCCAACTTGGCTTCTTTTTTGGCCAGATCTAGCGCCTCCTCCAGATACCCAATGTCATCCACAAGACCTTGGGCTTTGGCAATATCGGCGGTAAAAATCCGCCCATCGGCTAACCTGCGAATGTGCTCCTTGCTCAAACCGGGTCTTCCCTCTTCAATCACCGCAAGAAACTGCTCATACAAATGATCAATTGCCCCTTGGAAAATAGCCTGCTCTTCCTCGTTCATAGGCCGAAACGGAGAGCCCATAGCTTTCATAGGACCCGAAACAATCGCGGTTGGTTGCACTCCAACCTTTTCAAGCAGGCCCTGGGCATTCATGGTCACCATAATGACCCCGACACTTCCCGTAATAGTCGAGGGATGCGCAACAACATGGTCGGCGGCCATCGCGATGTAATATCCACCGGAAGTCCCCAAATCCATAATGGCTGCAATGACGGGCAGCGTACGTTTTTTCTTAAAGGCTTTCAGCTCATGATATACCAGATCTGAGGCCGTAACCGATCCTCCGGGAGTATTAATTCGAAGAACGATGGCTTTGACATGGTCATCCTTTTCGGCCTTGGTCAATTCCTCTTTAATCCGTGCGGGAAGACTGGGTTCATCAACGATACCCGAGGACTTGGCCGTCGTGAGCATGCCGGAAATGTCGATTAACAACACCTTCTCGTCCCCCTCCCCGGACAAGATCGTTTCCTTCAATGCTCCTCCTCCGGGAAACAGATCAATATGGATGCACCCACTGACCACAAAGAGAAGAAGAATCAGGAAACACCGTCTCGTAGACATCACTTCTGGCCTTTCATCATTTCTAGAAACTGCCGGAACACATACGAAGAGTCATGAGGTCCTGGAGACGCTTCAGGGTGATACTGAATAGAAAGAATCGGACTCTCCAGGCCCGCCATCCCTTCACAACATCCATCATTCACACTGCGATGCGTGATTTCCATCCGTCCAACGGAAGAGTCAAACTGTAGAGATGTCAACGGCGCACAGACATCTTCCTTGTGAGGAAGACCAACGGCAAAGTTATGGTTCTGTGAGGTAATTTCAATCTTTCTGGTGCGAAGATCCATAACTGGATGATTGGCCCCATGATGCCCAAAGGTTAATTTATGGGTGTGCAATCCCAAGGATAATCCCAACACTTGATGCCCCAAACAAATCCCGAGCAGAGGTTTCCAGCCCAACAGCTGCTTGACGGTTTCTACCGCATAGGGCACACCTTCGGGATCTCCTGGACCATTGGATAAGACGATTCCATCCGGATTGAGGCGGCGAATCTCTTCAGCGGTCGTCGAAGCAGGCACGACTCGAACCTGACACCCCAGATCCACGAGACTTCGTAAAATATTCTGTTTCACCCCAAAATCCATAACCACGACGTTCCAAGAAGGCTGAGCGGTATCCAGATCACAAATGGACGATTCACCACTGGTCGAGTCCATAACGATTGATCTCTCAGTCCATTCATAGGCGCGCGGACAGGTGACCTCTTTCACCAAATCTCGCCCGATCAGAGAGGGAGCAGCCTTTGCTTTTTCCCGCAACGCGTGGTCATCGAAATTCACATGGGAAATGACTCCCATTTGTGAGCCGTGATCACGGAGATGACAGGTCAGCGCTCGCGTGTCTATCCCTTGAATCGCCACAATGCGATGATCGATCAAGTATTCTTCAAAGGTTTGACGGCTCCGCCAATTACTCCGGTACTTGGAGGCTTCACGAACAATAAACCCTTCAACCCAGACCCGATGTGATTCATTGTCTTCCGGGGTCACCCCATAATTCCCTATTTGGGTGGAGGTCATCAACACGATCTGCCCTTTATAGGAAGGATCGGTCAGAATTTCTTGATACCCGGTCATGGCGGTGTTAAACACCACCTCTCCAACCGTTTCGCCTTCGAACCCGAGTGCACCTCCTCGAAACATCGTTCCATCGGCTAACGCCAACACTGCCGGCTTCATGGTCTCTCCTTTATCATCTTCTTATTCCCGTCGCACGATCATCAACAGCAATTAGCGAGTCGCCACGGAATGGTGAAAGAGGACTTTCCGTACCTTCACAATAAAGAGTGAAGCCGCGAGACCAAAATTCACCAAATGGCAAGCCCGCACGACCATATGCAGCCGAAAAAATTGTGCATAGGCGATATCTTTGTCCTCTTTTGAGATCGCCTCAAAGGCCTGTTCTTGTAAGCCAATCGCCTGAGGACCAAGGACCACAAGAATGCTGAACGTCATCAAAACCATTCCAGCCAGAAGCCACCATTCCACAGAAGAGACGGAAAACAGTTCTGAGGGATTGCTGCCAAAAGCTCGATAGCGCATTCCTGCCACGATGCTCAACAACACCAAAATCCAGACATTCATCAAGCCAAATCCATCAAAAACCCTACGTAGAAAACGCCCAGCTGGTTCCATCCCAAAAGCATTAAACACGGCCGGAATCACTACCGCAACAATGACGACCAATCCACCAACCCATAAGGTTAAGGCACAGAGTTCAAAAAGAAAACCCACGACCCCCCAATTCACCCGCTTCATCATCACGAATTACCGGGCATCATAGACAATTTTGCCCTCAACCAATGTCATCTTCACTTTCCCCTTGACCGTCCAACCTCCAAATGGCGTGTTCCAACTTTTTGAGAAAAATTGAGTGGGATCCACCACCCATTCTTCATTGGGATCAAACACCACGATATCGGCATGGGTGCCAGGCTGCAGGCTTCCAACAGGCAGATGAAAGAGCTGAGCAGGAGACCTGGTTAACTTATCAATCGCCTGTTCAAGGGACAAGACCCCCTCATGCACCAGGCGTAGGGTCAACGGAAGAGCGGTCTCAAAACCTACGATCCCAAAGGGAGCCGTATCAAATTCCAATTGTTTTTCTTGAAGAGCATGGGGGGCATGGTCGGTGGCAATGACATCAATCGTCCCATCAACCAACCCTTGTTTCAGCGCTTGAACGTCTTCATCCGTCCGTAGTGGCGGATTCATTTTAGCATTAGAATTATAACAGCGGACGGCTTCTTCAGTAATGGAAAAGTGATGGGGACAGACTTCCGCGCTCACCGGCAACCCCTGCCCTTTGGCATGACGGACCAGTTCCACCGAACGGGCGGTGCTCAAATGGGCCAGATGCACATGAACCCCGGTAAGAGCCGCCAGAGCCAGGTTCCTGGCCACCATCACCTCTTCTGAGGCATCGGGAATACCCGGCATCCCGAGTTCCGTCGACACCATCCCCTCGTTCATACATCCGCCATCGGTTAAATGCAGGTCTTCGCAATGGTCCACGACAGGAATGCCAAAAGCCTTGGCATACTCCAGCGCCCGCCGCATGACCAAACTATTCATCACTGGCCGGCCATCATCCGAAATGGCCACACATCCGGCTTCCACCAATTCACCAATATCCGCAAGTTCTTCCCCCTCAGACTTTCTCGTGATCGCACCGATCGGAAAGACCCGGGCCTTGCCGGCCTCTTGTCCTTTGGCCAACATGAATTTGGTGATGGCTGCGTTATCATTCACAGGCTGTGTATTCGGCATACAGCAGATGGTCGTAAACCCACCGGCCACTGCTGAGGCCGCGCCGGTCGCGATGGTTTCTTTATATTCAAAGCCAGGTTCCCGTAAGTGGCAATGCAAATCGACAAGGCCTGGCGCCACAATCCATCCATTGGCCTCAAGGATGGTGACGGAAGAATCCTGACAAAGAGGGTTTGTCAGTGGAAAACCGACCTCGATAATGCTTCCATCTTGAATAAGCACATCGGCCCGCCCATTCACATGGCCAGGGTCAATCACGATGCCACCTTGAATACAGAGCAGGTGAGAAGAGGTGGGATGCTGTGCGGTCTTTTTTGTCATCTTGTCCGATCACTCGTTAAGGGTTGAACGTTCACCAGATCCTGACAATAAATACATGAGGGCCATCCGGACAGAGACGCCATTGGTCACTTGATCCAGGATCACCGCTGCGGCACTATCAGCGACGGATGGCGCAATTTCCACTCCACGGTTCAAAGGACCGGGATGCATCACAATGGCATCCGCTTTGGCGAGCTTGAGTCGTTCCGGAGTCAAACAATACAGGTTGGCATATTCTCGAATGCTGGGAAGTAACGCTTTCCCCAGCCGTTCTCGTTGTAATCGTAGCATGATGATCACATCCGCTCCGATTAACGCCTCATCCAGATGGTAAAAGACGGTCACGCCGAAATGTTCGAGAGCGAGGGGGATCATGGTTGGTGGGGCGACGACTCTCACCTCTGCTCCTAGTTTGGTAAGAGCGAGAATATTCGAGTGAGCCACCCGGCTATGCGCAATATCGCCAACAATCACCACCAACAAGCCTGCGACACGTCCTTTTTTTTCTTTAATGGTAAACACATCCAGCAGAGCCTGAGTGGGATGTTCATGCCATCCATCCCCCGCATTAATCACCGATGATCTGACGGATCGCGCGAGGTTTTCCGCGGCACCAGGAGATGAATGGCGCAACACAATAATATCCGCCTGCATGGCTTCAATATTTCTGGCGGTATCAACCAACGTTTCCCCTTTCACCATACTGCTCGTGGAAGGAGAAAAATTGATCACATCGGCACTCAGTCGTTTAGCCGCCAATTCAAAAGACGTTCGTGTGCGAGTACTGGGCTCAAAAAATAAATTCACCACCGTTTTCCCTCGCAAGGCCGGAACTTTTTTAATATCCCGCCCTCCAACTTCTTTCAGGGATTCGGCCGTCGTCAGGATCAGTTGGATTTCGTCAGCCGTTAAGGCCGCAATAGTCAATAAATCTTTTCGTTGTAGACCCATAATGACGTTACGGTGTTACAATACAGACTCGATCGTCCTGTCCTAATTCCTCAAAAAAGACCTGCACGTTTTCTTCCCGCGCGGTGGGTATGCTTTTCCCGACATAATTGGCACGAATAGGAAGTTGCCGATGCCCACGATCGACAAGAACAGCCAGTTGAATTTCTGCAGGACGCCCCAAATCCATCAACCCATCCAACGCGGCTCGAATGGTTCGTCCGGTAAAGAGTACGTCGTCAACCAAGACGATTTTTAAATCGGAGATATGAAAGGGAATGGTCGTTTTTCGTATTTCCGGCTGATCTTTTCGAATCGAGAGATCATCCCGGTACAAGGTGATATCCAACTCCCCAAGAGGCACGTCACGTTTTTCGATCTGCTGAATGCGGGCAGCAAGTCTCTTGGCGAGGAACACCCCTCCTGTGCGGATCCCCACCAAGGCTACCCCCTCAATGCCTTTGTTCCGCTCCAGGATCTCATGGCTAATCCGAGTTAAGGCCCTGGCCATTTCCTGGGCATCCATTAAAGGTCGTTCGTGTGGTCGTGGAGAAATGTTCATGTCATTGCAGCCCCATTACGCTTCATGAAGACAAAAAAAACCCTTCTCAGAACGACATGAGAAGGGCGCACATAATATGGCCAATTAGTGGCCGCCATCGCTTTATTCTCCTTACCCACCTCGCCGGATGGGTCTTAAAGGTTTCTCCATACTATTCGCGCAACGCCCTGCTGTCAAGATCGGAAAAAGAGGCATCGTCATCTGCAGGAGGCAACCGACAATTGAACTGGTAAGGTAGGTCCCCTTGGAACTAGGGCCGACTAGGATTTTGAACAATCCAGACCGTCAATTCTGGATTGAGCCATCCATTGGGAAGAATTGTTTGGTGGATGCGGAAAGTGGGCATGGAGTCTCCTGCGGTCGCATGAATAATTTGATAACCCTGACTCTGGAGGTTCTCTCCCAAAACGGGAGGACCAGCCACATAGCCGACACCTCCCCTAGAAAGATGAGTGGTCAAAAAACTACCCCAACGGTTGATCACCGTCGTGTCTGTATAATCTAAAAAGGGGACCCAGAGATAGATCCAATCATACGTGTTTGGCAACGTTTCCAACATGGGCTGCTCAAAGGGGATGAATTGAAAATTTGGAAACCACGCCAAACGATCCATCCTAGAAAGCCTATTCCAAATGGATTGGGCATGCTTTTGGGCAAAATGTGGCCAGGTGTACCAAATCGTATGGATTTGAGATTCCTGGAAATGAAGACACGAACCCAATCCCGCCTCGCAATGCGAAAGCAAGACGCGTGTGGCGTCAGATCGCCCACGCAAGAGGTCCGGGTGTTCTTCAAAGAAATCATCCAAGAAATCAAAGACAAAAGGTTGACTTTCTTGTTCGCCAATCATCTCCGGCTTATCGGGGTACAGTAAAACCGCAGAGAAGGCTTCCAGCGGAGCAAGTACAGGTGGTTTCATCGGAAAACCGTCCCGCCACGTGCTGTCGAGCGGCTGCCAGGAAACCGGATGGCTAGGCTTAGACAGCTGCCAGGATGGTCGGATGGTCAATTCCTTCCGTCCGGAGCCATCAAATAACCATAGGTGATCTCCCGCAACTCCCGCTCCACGATTGTCCGACACCGGCAAACCTGACTCGTGTATCCGGTTAAACGATAGGCCAGCGGGATCATCCCACCATGTCACTTTTTGGATCATCTGGTTTCTGACCGTCACGCAAAGGTGCTGTTCTTCATCCATATAGCGAATGGGAAAACCCGCAGCGGGAAGCCAGTGGACTTCATGAGACCGTTCAGGATCCAAAAACACTTCCAGAGGGGATAGGGTGGAAGAAACGGAAGGGGTAAAAAATAAACTGAAGAGCCGGAACGCGGCCTCGGAGGGATATACGGGGATACCCCTGTATTGCAAGGGGCGAGCGCCAGTGATGTTTTGATCATCATAGAGACCTCGGATGAATTCAAATGTCGCACTGCCCGTTCCCGGCAAAAGGGATAAAAACAATTCTACCACCGGCAGGTAATCAATCCGACTCCATTCCATCCGGCTCATACATGACATGAACCTGGCTTCTTCAAACGACCCATTGGGTAACACATAAAAGGCGTCTTTGATCTGGTGAATCGTGGCTTGCCCGTCACCATGAAGGACGACATCCTCATCCCGATAAAAAAATCTGACCATCTCCAAGTCGGAGTGCAAGGACCGGGCTGCCATCTGACGCAAGTCATCTTGAGTGATCCGTTCCCAGCCCGGCCGCCGGGATAAATCTAAGGAAATGGTATTGACTAACCCTTCCGGCTTAATCCCAACCCATTGTCCCCAATCCAATCGAAGACGGGCGGAAACAAGCGAAAAAACACCCGCTGGCTTTTGCTCCCACAAGCATTCATGGAGAGGATTTCCTTCCGGATCAGCCAGCAGGATTCGTTGCCCATGATTGCCATACAACACACAATGACCCGTGGGCTGTTCAATGATCTGCCCACCTGCCGACTCCCACTCGTGTTTATAGATCTGATTGGCAGGAAAACGTAAGGCTTGAGGATGTTGCAACACGCACTGAACGTTCATGGTGAAGCATGGGAAAACTCAGAAGGCAGAGAGCCTCTGAAGACAACACCCCTAGACAGGATCGTTGACAGAAAGAATAGTTGAGAACACTGCATCGAACCGATCGAGCCCTTACTCCCGGATTTGACCGGAGCCGTATACCACAAATTTGGAACAGGTTAAATCTTCTAAGCCCATGGGTCCCCGTGCATGAATGCGGGTCGTACTAATGCCAATTTCGGCACCCAACCCAAATTCATAGCCATCGTTCAGGCGGGTCGATGCATTCACCATCACCGCACTGGAATCCACCTCTCGCAAAAATCGTAGAGCCCGATCATAGTCATTGGTCAGAATAGAGTCCGTATGGCGGGAACCGTATTGGTGGATGTGGTCCATGGCGCTCTCCATATCCTTCACCACTTTGATCGCCACAATTAAGGATAAAAATTCTTTTCCGAAATCGTCATCTTGGGCAGGTTTGGCCTGAGAAAGGATCTGACAGGTTTTCGGACATCCCCGCATTTCGACCCCTGCTTCGACATACTGCTCGGCCAACGGTACCAAGAATTTTTTGGCCACCTTCTCATGCACCAAAAGGGTTTCCATGCTGTTACAGGTCGAGGAACGCTGAACCTTCGCGTTAAAACTGATTCGTTGGGCCATGGCCAGATCCACGTCCGAATCCACATAAATATGGCAGACCCCCTTGTCGTGTTTAATCACAGGGATGGTTGCGTGCTGAGTCACCGTCTGCATAAGCGCATCTCCGCCACGAGGGATGATGAGGTCAACAAACCTGTCGCTTTTGAGCAGAGCAAGGACCACCTCGCGATCAGTCTTATCGATAAAGGTAATCGCCCCTTCTGGAATTCCTGCCTGTTGAGCTGCCTCTCCAAGAATCTTAGCAAGAGCCAGATTGGAATGGTGCGCCTCGGACCCTCCTCGCAGCACGCACACATTGCCCGATTTGAGACAGAGGGCTGCCGCATCAGCGGTCACATTGGGGCGAGATTCATAAATGATCCCGATCACCCCAATGGGCACGCGTACTCGACCGACTCTCATCCCATTGGGTCGTTGCCAGAAGCCCATCGATTCGCCAACAGGATCCCGTAATTGCGCAATCTCGCGAATGTGCGTAGCCATGTCGGCAATTCTGGCTGGCGTCAATCGAAGTCGATCCGCCATGGCCTCCCGTGAGGTATCCCCTTCGACTGCTGTAAGATCTTCTTCGTTGGCCGCAAGAATCGCTTCTTCCCCGGCCTCTAACCCATCAGCCATGGCCATTAACGCCGCATTCTTTTTCATGGCAATTAATCCACTCAGGGGGCGGGCAGCCTGTTTGGCTCGTTGAAGTAAGGGCTCCAGGTAATCCTCCGGGGAGATCTCTTTTTCTTTTTCCGAAACTTCAAGGTCATTTTGAGATTCATCTGTTTGCATAGTCTTATCGTTTTCCATGGTCATAGAAGCCTGTGGCGGATAAAGGACGTGACAATGATTGCGTGCGGAATAGTGCTGGAGAATACCTCGCAGTCCCAAAAACCGTCAAGGAAGCGATGATTTGAGTCAGTGCTCAATAGCCCTCTTGCTGAACCAACACCGCACACCACGTGGTCGAGCACACAAACGAAACCTTGCCTCTGTTCACAAAAACATTCGAGTGCAAGGGGTTGATCAACAGATACCTGCTATCGTCTGTGAAGCGAACCTCTTTCATCGCACTCTTCCTCCCCGTGAGGGAACGAATGAGGTGGACAGGCAGGAGAAGGGAAATTGCGCGCGGATTGAACCGGTTCATTATTGAAACTCATGAGGTTCATGGGACAGTAAGATTTCTCCTGTTCCTTGAAATTTCAAAATATGGTTTGTTTTCCACTAGCCATACGTTAGCGTTATAATGTACCTCAACGCTCTGAAGCCAGTTACCAAAGTTGCAATCTTAAGGTTGGCTCCCTTCCAGCGAAAAAAATGAATTACTCCACTCATACTCTGGATCAGTCCCGAGGCTATCCATACCGAGTAGAAACTTTCCAAATCCGAATGTAAAATAAAAGATTAGCTGAAAAGCTTGCCTAGAGGCGAAAGTACAATTGCTCACGACATTGATGTCAACTTGAAAACAAGAAGTAGCAGACAGATCTAAGCCTTGCGGCCCATGCCTTATGGTAGAATACTCTTAGCCCACGGAAAAATAAGACGGGAGTCTCATCGTGTTGACATCAAAAATGCCCAACGTTTCACTCCTGGCACTCACTTCCATTTCATTCAGTATGTGCCTCTTACTCAGTCCAATGGAAGATTGGAATGTTGAGGCAGCCATGAACCCGGACGAAGTGTTGACCGCTGGTGATCAGGTACCAGAGGACAATACAACCATAAAAAGGTCTAATGACATTCGAAAGCCACAAGGTTGGGAGAAAAGATTGTTGGGGGAAACATATTTTCAATACAATTTCAAAAAGAGTCGATTGCAATCGCAAAACAGCTCTCTGCTTCACCTGAAATCACCCGGAAAATTACCTGGCATTGAATTAGGAATCGAAATGCACAGCATCCAGGCTTTTCAATCAGTCGTCCCTTCAGAGAATTTACCAATTGGACTGAACCTCAAACAGGAACAACCTCTTCTTCTCCCTCCCTCAATCAATGCCCCAGACTACAATGGCGGATTTCTCCGGTTCACCTGGTAACAAGGCTGCTTCCCTCCTCACAGACAGAAGCCACGGATTCTCTAGCAAACAAGGGCAGGATGACCAAAACGTTCCTCCAATGTCATGAATGCTCTAGACGGAAAAAAGCTGGCGGGATTGATTGGAAAAGGAAGAAGTCTTTATGGTATAAAATCATTTCGAAGTTAATAGTGCTACGAGTGTGCCGAGGTAGCTCAGTTGGTAGAGCACAGCCCTGAAAAGGCTGGTGTCCGCAGTTCAATTCTGCGCCTCGGCACCACGAATACAAAAACTTCAGGGGGTGCTCTCGCCTACTCGCATGAAGCTCTTGCACCTTCTTCCTTTAACGCCTCTTCTCAATGTTTCTCGATCGTTGTTGCTTCTTGTAGCCTGCCTGGGAGTGCTATTCTCTCAACCCCTCTTTGCAGCTGAAGGTGATGGTGCAAAATTGGTTCAAGCCCATTCACACCCATCCTCTCCCCCAAAAACCAGAACAGTCGTTGCGGACCTCCTCATGATCGATGGAGCGTTTTATGTTGTCCGTGGGGAACGTGGAGAAATTCGAATTGAAGTCACCCCGGAAACTCAACTGTCGGAGTTATTCACTTTTGGCGATCGTATAAAAGCGATCCTCTTACCTAACGACGAGGCTATCGCCATTACAAGAGCTCAACCAGGCGAACCTATTGGGACAACCGGCAGAGCTTCCATCTCCACGCCTCCCCCATCCGCTTCATCCACCGGCCCTTCGCCGGAACCGACACCTCCTTCTACAAAAAGGTCATCGAATGTACGGATTATCATTGCCGACATTTTAATGGTAGATGGAAGTTTTTATATCATCCGAAGCGACTATGGAGAGATTCAAATTGAAGTGACGCCCCAAACTCAATTGTCAGAATCCTTCAAGTTTGGGGATCGGATTAAGGCACGGGTTACGCCACAAGATCGAGCGTTATCCATTGTTCGTGCGACTCCGGATGAATCCCCCGGCATTCGCTTGGAGGAGACCCCCATGCCCTCGACGCCGACGGCACCTCCCGTTGTGAGGGCCCCCGAATCAGAATCCACACTCCCCCAAAAGGACTCATCAGCAACTGCTCCCAAGGTTTCTCCAAAAATTCGTACCGTTGTGGCCGAAGTCTTAATGATCGATGGAACTTTTTATGTTGTCAGAGGGGAGAAAGGAGAAATTCGTATAGAAGTCACTCCTCAAACAGCCATGTCCGAATCCTTTAAGTTTGGAGATAAGATTAAGGCCCGCATTTTGTCAAACGATACCGCCCTCTCCATTGAACGTGCCCAGCCAGATCAACCTCTTGGTACCCGCACTCCCTAGAGATCAGATTTCCCTTTTCCTTAAATTTTCCGTCGTTCCATCTTCCACGATTCTAAAAGACATGTTTTCGGTTTTTGCGTATTCAACTACTACGCGCAATGACTCCACTTCTGGATATCTGGATTGGCGAGAGAAAGGACGGAGGTAGAGGTTTGTGACCAGACAAAACAAAGGGAATAAATCCAGGAAGAATGCTACCGGAGAGAGGCGAGAGATCAAAAACAAAGGAAGAACAAGTTAAATATCCACTTGCGAGCTTTTCGCTTCACGCTTCACGACTTGCTGAAGGATATTTCGATAGGCTCGAATACGCTTCACATATTTTACAGGTTCCCACCCGCGAGCATAGCGATGAGGCAGATCCTGGTAATACTCTTTATGAGCCAAGAGGGGAAGTATGCTCTTAAGATCCTCCCACTGATCCGAGTTTTTCCCTAAACGCTCAGCAAGCAATCGAGCATCGTCAATATGTCCCATGCCGACATTATAGGCCGCAAGGGCAATAAACATTCGATCCGGCATTCGAATGTCGTCAGGAACCCGCTTTTGTAAATACGACAGATAGCGAGCCCCACCTGTAATGCTTTTTGAAGGGTCAAGCCGGTTCTTGATTCCCAGATCCGAGGCCGTGGAACGTGTGAGCATCATAATCCCTCGAACCCCGGTAGGACTGACGGCCTTGTGATTCCATTGAGACTCTTGATAGGCCATGGCTGCCAACAACATCCATGAGATCCCTGATTTTTTTTCAGCTTGCTTAAACTCTTCACGATAAGAAGGAAGCCTGGTTTCGATATGTCGCAAAAAGGTCTTCACCTCATACGCAGGCAGCTTTGTGCCTAATTGTGCGATCCGCTCCTGATGAGAGAGCGCATTTCGGTCATGGTGAGGAAGCTCCCAAAGGATCAACAATCCCCCCAATAAGGTAAGGACCAGACCAATCTGTTTACTGACCTGTTTTATGGTTTCCATGACGATCATCATTCCTTCAACGTCTTCAACGAATCGTTATTTGCCGTTTTGGAATTAGGAGTATAGGGAAGAAAATGCACATGAGAACTCGGGATAGAGTTATGGTCGCATAAAGGGCTGAATTAGGCAAGAAGAGATTTCCCGCTTTTCTCTATGAAAGAGACGGAATCTGACAGCTTTCTGTTGACGAATCAATAGGTTGAAAGCTTTGCAGTATTATCATTTATTAGAAAATACGTTCATGTAACGCATGGGATCCAGTACTTACCAATCTTTTCGGATAATCCAATGCGAATATTGAGAGACTCCTACTCCTCCTTCTCAATGTTTCTGCCGTTTTACTTGGCAAAGACACTAGCATCACAAGAAAAATACTTAATTTGCTTCAGGGGAATGATGGTGACTTCCTTGGGAGTATCAATCTCAAGAATTTCCATATCATCGCTAATGGTATGCCGGATAGCATCCTTGAATTCTATTTCTTTATTATCAACAAAGGTGACTTTGACCCAATACTGCACCGTGTACTCCTTTCAAAAAAAGCCGTATGCCATGTGCACGCCGCCGCCTCGTTCCTTATTGCCCAAGCTCCTGAGACCGCGCGGTAGCAGCCTCGACGGCCTTCATAAAGGTTGCCCGTAACTGCCCAGCTTCTAATTGTTGAAGACCCGCAATAGTCGTCCCACCGGGTGACGTCACACGATCTTTCAACAAAGCAGGATGTTCGCCAGTTTCAAGTACCATGCGGGCCGCCCCTAATACCGTTTGCGCCGCAAGCACACTGGCTACCGCTCGCGGAAGACCGACCCGTACCCCACCGTCTGTGAGCGCTTCAATCACCAGATAAATATAGGCGGGCCCACTTCCACTCAATCCGGTGACGGCATCCATTAAGGATTCCTCCACTATCACCACTTTCCCTACCGATTCAAAAATTGTTTGAGCAAGTTGGAGATGATGGAGGGGAAGTCTGGAACTCCCGGCTAAGGCCGTGACCCCTTCCTGAATGACTGCTGGGGTATTCGGCATAGCACGGACAAGAGACATCTTTATCCCGACATCTTTTTGGATGCGCGTTAGGGAATAACCCGCTGCGACAGAAATCAGGAGTTGCTCCGGAGAAAGCTGGTCCTTAATTTCCGACGCCACCATGGCCATGATCTGAGGTTTCACGCACAGAATGATCACATCGGCGCGTTTGGCCTCTTCAGCATTGTCAGACCCCACCACAATCTGAAAGGTCTTCTTGAAATGCTCTAATCGGCTGGAGGAAATATCCGTGGCAGAAATATTGGTAGGAGGAGCAAGTTTGGCCTTAAGAATACCGGACACCAAGGCTTCGGCCATGTTACCCGCCCCTATAAATAAAAATTTTGGAGCCTGTGACATTCGCCGAGTATAGCCTGAGACCGGCAGGGGTTCAACTTATCAATAGGAATGTTGGAACATTTCATCTGCGTCATTCTCCCTGCTCACTCCTCTTCCGTACGCTCTAGTCTGTTTCCGGTTGTTCGCCTCATTCTTCTTGCAGCAAAGGTATCTGAGAGCACCCATATTCTCCCTACGAGCCAGCCTATGCTGGAATAATCACGTGGAAAGAATCATTGCGTCTTTTAACTCCCTGCTGCAATACAGGCAAAGGAATGAGAGGTCGTACGGGGCCAATCAGGAGGAAGGTCTAGGCACAGTTTTCAGTTGCTCCATATGTAATCTGAAGAGTATATTAAATGAACGTTGCGACAGGGGTGTCGAGATTCCTTGTTCCCACTCAGCATTCAGCCGACGTGGTCACTCACGGTGGCAAATAATTTGTCGCCAAGGAGGGTGCTATGAAAACCTGGCCTGTTATCTTCCTCATCGTACTATCCTGGGTGTGGGGGACGCCATCAGAAGCCCGGCGCATTCATCTCACAGCAGAGCAAAAAACTCAGTTAGAACATGCACAGACCGTGTTGGTCGAGGTCTTGGCCTTAACGGAAAAAGGAGCCTACGAGGCTGGTCCGCTTGCTTCCACCGTCAAGGCGCGTTTGGAAGACATTGGGTATGCGGTGACCACTGACCGCTCCCAGACTCACGACGTAGAAGTGAAAGTTAAATGTGAAGAACAGAAGACGTTGACCGGCACATCTCCCACCGGAGGAGACATGGATCTGGCGGACGCTCCAGACCGGCTCTGGAAAGGTCCTGCCTGTCTCTTGACCTATTTCCTTCAAGGTGCGGATTTACAGTGGAAAAAAGAGGTGCGCACGACCTTTCCTGATGCCAGACATGCCGCAAAGCAGGCGCAGATAGACGATGCCGGGCAGTTTGCCATGGACCATCTCAATCAACGACTGACAGAATATGACTTCCCTGTCCTTCTCTCAGCCGAATGGGGGCAGGTCGATCGTCTGCTCCAACTCTTGGATAATCCCAATACGCCCAAACTTCGGAAAGTCAAAATCCTTTATGCTCTCAGTGACCTTCACGCAGAGGAGGCGCTCCCTCAACTGACCAAACTCCTCGAGTCCACAGATTTACAGCAGGAAGCCATCAATGCCCTCTCTGGAGCCGGTGCGGATTCCATTCCGTTACTCATTGATTTATTCCAAACCAGTCGACAATCCAGCATTCGAGCGGAAGCGGCAAAGACGTTGGGCAATCTGGCGGCCAAGACGGGAGATCCCCGAACGATTCCTCCGTTGGTGCAATACGTCTCGTCAATTTTGCCTCAACTGAAAACCTCGGAAGATATTGATTTCCCCGTTCTCACCGAAGTGGTCTGGGCTATTGGAAAGCAACGCTGGGAACATTCCCTAAAACCAATGAGAGAACTTCAACAGAAGATTTGGGTGATTTTTGACAATTCAAAACAAATGGCTGACCTGCGGGAGGCCACCAGTTGGACCTACAAACAAATAGACTTAGATGGTCACATCAGTTAACACCTCACGACATCGTACGGAGGGAGGTCAGGCATGAGGACATGGGGGGTATGTGGATTCATCACCATTGTTTTGTTCGTTGGGCTTTTCAGTTCAGAGGGTTTCGCCCGGCGGACGTATCTCGACTCGAAACAAAAAGCGCAACTCGACACCATTCAAACGATCCTGATTCACGTCCTGGCGTTGACAGAGCGTGGCAAAGTAGATGGAACAGTCATTGAAACTGTTGTGCGACAACGCTTAGAAGAATTGGGCTATACCGTGGTGACCAATCGAGATGATTCATTCGACGTGATGGTAAATGTGAAATGCGAAGAACAGAAAAAATGGGCCGGCACCACTCGTGCCGGTGGTGATGCAGACCATGTCGGCGCCCCATCCCGCCTCTGGAAAGGCCCGGCCTGTCTCTTTTCCTATCAGTTGGAGGGACGAGACTTAGGTTGGTATAAAGAAGCCCGAACATCATTTGAAGACTCCAGTGAGGCCGCGAAAATCGCCAATGCTCCACAATCGGGGCCTTATGCCATCCAACAGTTAGCCGAAACGATTCAAGAATTTGATTTTCCTGTTATGATCGCTGCGGAATGGGGGCATGATTCCCGTCTTTTTGAATTGCTCAATAACCCCCAGACACCGAATAAACGAAAGCTACGAATTTTATCCTTATTGCCTCAGGTGCAATCCCACGATACCCTGCCTTTCCTTAAAGAACTCATTCAAGATCCTGAACTAGCGGAAGAGGCCATCGTGGCCCTTTCCAGCACGGGCAGCGAAGCCATTCCCCTCTTAACGGAAATATTTCACACGCGGACGGACTCGGCGATTCGAGCGGCCGCAGCCAAGGGGCTAGGGGAAATTGGCGCCCATACCGGAGACCCCTCGATCACCCCTC